>Ga0207882_1000017_pt1 | contig 256933 bp, 224 predicted proteins | sample MalvirmetaMSP103_FD_184228 | JGI IMG/M metagenome (GOLD analysis project Ga0207882, IMG submission 184228) | Marine viral communities from the Deep Pacific Ocean - MSP-103 (SPAdes) | ecosystem: Environmental > Aquatic > Marine > Oceanic | place: Pacific Ocean | collected 2011-05-15 | reverse complement strand
CTGATCGATCAGGACTACTTCAAGCTCAAGATCCGGCAGTCCGCTACCTCCGAACCTCCGCTCGCGCTCTTCCCCAGGGCCCGATAGTTACCTCATGCTTCTGCACAAGAGCCCTTGTTGTGTGCCACTGTGAGCGGGAGCGCGGAAGCGTGATCCGAATCATTTCCGCGCGAAAAGCCACGGCCAAGGAGCGCCAACACTATCAAGGTCCAACGCCATGAAGAAGGAATATGATTTTTCGCAGATGAGGTCGCGGAGGAACCCCTACGCCTCGAAGCTCAAGAAGCAGGTCACCATTCGCATGGGTGATGATGTAATCAGCTATTTTAAGAGCATGGCTGATGAAACAGGCATTCCGTATCAAAGCCTGATCAATCTGTACCTAAGAGATTGTGTGGCTCATGACCGTAAGCCTGACCTTAGTTGGCAGTAGCTGGCTCCAACCACGCCTTCCAGCCGACGTCCCTGCCGCCGCTTCGCGTCGCCAGGGCCGCGGCTGAAGGCGGGCGTTGAGGCTGTAGAAAAAGTCTGGCGGCCTTCCATGGAGGCGAAAAATCGGCGAAAAGTGTTCACCAGAGCAGCCCACGATGGTCTTTCGGCATCCGCGAAGGGCATTTGAGGCAACTCTCGCAATCGTTCTTCGACGCCTCGCGGAGGGCGTGGGGACTTTCTACATCCTCGTTGGGCCTCATGACGGATTTTACGGCAACTGATTCATCAGGAGCGCTACAGATATCCGGACAATTGCGTGCGATGAAGCTTTTCCTCTGGATTTCGGTGATCGGTTGGGGCATTGGCTTAGGCGCGAAGCTATTTGACCTGCTGGTAGTGGCTGGGGCATGGGGTGCAGTCGCCCGGCCCTCATTCGTTAGTCGGCCTCGAAGGCCACCAAGCTCAACAGGGTCGCCGGACAACGGTCAGACCGTCAGCATCACCATGCACCGTCACAGGCGGGGTGAAACGTTCGTTCTTTGGCGAGCATCGCCCAGGCGATGCTCGCATGCTTGTTGGCCAGGGCGACGCAGGCCTTGTTCCGACCTTTTCGGGCCCTCAGGCTCTCGGCCCAGCGACTCATGGCATCAAGCTTGCCGGCCGTGCAGATCATCTCGCTTCCGGCGCCATGGACCAGCAAGGTGCACAGGTATCGATCGCCGCGTTTGGTGATGCAGCCCAATCGTGGCACTCCGCCGGTACTGTGCTGTCACGGCACCAGACCCAGTCAAGCGGCAAACTGCCGGCCGTTCTTGAAGTCACGGCCGTCGCCGACGCTGGCGACCAGCGCCGAGGCTGTGACCATCCCGATCCCCAGCACCTGCGCCAATCGACCGACGGCTTCGTCGTCCCGCATTGCGCTTTGAGTCGCCGGTCGCATTCGAGGGTGCGCTGATGAATCTGCCCCAGATCGGAGAACACACTATCGAGTGTCTCCCAGACCGTCGGTGGGATCTGATCCGCATGCCGTTGGCGCAGCTCGGCAAGAGCGCTTCAAGGCATCGGCCCCCATCGGGACGACCACGCCGAATTCGGCCAGCAGCCGGCGCAGCCGGTTGATCAGTCGCGTGTGGTCGCCCACCAGGCTGGCGCGACGCTGGTGAATCATCAGTACGGCCTACTGCTCGGCCGACTTGACCGGCACGAAGCGCATGCGCGGCCGGCCCGCCGCCTCGCAGATCGCTTCGGCATCATTGCTGTCGTTCTTACCCGAAGCGCCCTGAATCCTGCACAGCGAAGACGAACCGGGGATCGATAATGCGGGCATCGTGGCCCATCGCCTGCAGGCGACGCGCCCAGTGATGCGCGCCGGACCCCGACTCCATCGCGACTCCGCGGAAGATTGCTGCGCAAAAAATGGCAGCAAGGCGTCCCGTCGCAGGGTCTTGCGCAGGATGACGTGCACACGCACATCGACACCACACACCGAAAAGCTGTTTTTGGCCAAATCGCAGACCGAAGCGGATAATCATTGACATGGACCTCCCTACCGCGTGTTTGGGCGTTTTCGACATCCCCATTCTGGCTCTCAGAAGCCGTAGGAGTGGGGAGGTCCATGTCATTCGTTGGGCATCATGAAGAAGGTTGTGATCATATTCGGAGCAATTTTCACTGTCCCGATTATTGCCTATGGCGTGCTGACAGCAAGATCGTTTTTGCGGGGCACCGATCTCTCGGCGAGCAATGACGTGCGTACCGAGTACATCTTTCGTTTCGGAGAGGACCGCCAAGTGCATATCAACGATACCTTTAGCCGAATATCGAGAGCTTGGGATGGAAGCCCCTCGCACATCGAAACAAAAAATGGTTTGCGTACCATAGTCTTCGTTGAGCCAGCGATCCTAAAAACCAATACAGACTCCATCGAGCCTCAAGCCAGTTACGTGAAGCTTAAGGGGCACATGGGCGTTATCTCAGAAGACACCGAGTTTCTGGTTGATTCAAAAGGCATCATTAGCAGCACAGCATGGCATGGAGGGTAGATGCCCGATCGTCGGCTACACCCGACGTCCCTGCCGCCGCTACGCGCTGTCAGGGCCGCGGGTGGACCGGGGCGTTGGGTATGTGAAAATCAGCGACGTTTTCTTAACGGAGAGCCAGCATGAGTTACAAGGGCAGTTGCCATTGTGGGCAAATCAACTTCGAGGTCGAGGGCACTTTTGACACTGCGATGGAGTGCAACTGTTCGCATTGCAGCCGCAAGGGCTACCTACTCTGGTTCGTGCCTCGTTCACAGTTCACTCTGCACTCACCGCAGGAATCCATGGCCGTCTACAAGTTCAATAAGCACGTCATCAAACACTATTTCTGCCCCAAGTGCGGCTGCGCCCCGTTTGGCCACGGCGTTTCTAACGGCGTTGAAATGGCGGCCATAAATGTTCGCTGCCTTGAGGGCATGGAGTTATCGTCCATCAAGCGCACGTTTGTTGATGGGCGCTCCATTTAGTTACGTCGCACGCGGCCAATCGGGTAAGCGCTGACGTTTATGCCCCCCGGGCATGCGGGTCCGCACCGGCAGTTCAGAACCGCTGTTGACGCTGTCTCAGACGTAGCCTTGCGCCTGCACCCACAGGTCGCGAAAGCTCAGCAATCCCAGTTGCTTCAACCACGCGTTGCTCATTCCGCGCTTTAGTGCCGGTGCCTTCGACAGCCGCCAGTCGCCTTTACGGCTGCGTCCCGTCATGACCGCTGCCAATCGGACGACACCCAGGCTGAGCAGGTTGCGGACCCGCCGCCGGGGGCGTTGCCACTGCTTCCAGTAGCACATTCGCACTCGTCTTCGGTTCCAGTCGTCGAATCACCAGCCTCCCGTTTGCGCACCGCCCGCTCGCATGTAAAGGTCGCCCCCCTGAAACCCGGGATTGTGGATACGATTGATGACTAAGCCCAATACACCGAACGCGGATGGCCCGAGCGGTGCCGAGCCGCGCCCGATCAGCAACTGGGAGCGCGTGGGCTTCGTGCTGATCGCCTGCGGCATGCTCGTGGCGCTGACCACTGCGATTCCACTCGCAACTTGGGGGGCGGCTGCGATTACTACAGGCTTCGTGCTGTTCGTCATCGGGCGCTTCACGAATCTCGGACGCAAGCCTCCGGTCAACTGAGCGGCATCGCCTTCAGGGCGGCGCTTCGCGCCAGTTCGCGTGTGTGCTCCAGAATTCGACACTGCGCCGATAGGCGTCCCGGTCCAGTGGAACGCCGGAGCCGCCCTCGTCCACGCCCAGTGCATTGCGCATCATCGTGATTGGTGCCATGGGCACTTCCTCCGGCAAATCGGTTGCCATGCAGCCGACGATCCCCCACTCCGCCGCGATCGATTCGCCTTCCTTCTGCAGTTGTTCGCGGTCGTAGACGATCACGATCAGGAAGCTCGCAAGCGGCGGACTGATACCTTCGAACCAGCGATTCAGAACCGGCAGCTCATCGCGTGTGCGGGCCTCATAGGCCGACTTCAGCAAGTGGGCGTTGTCGGGCGTTATCGCGGCCGTGGTGCAGCGCGTCTGCGTCCAGTTGCGGTGGACGTGAAGCTGGCAGAACGGTGCATAGCCCTCGAGCACCTTGATCGGTGCCACCGCGTTCAGGTGTTGCTGAAAAGCCTCCGGGCTGCAACCGTCGATGGCGTTGCGGCGACCAGAGCGCGGAAACAGTCGAATTCGGGCAAATTGCGTCAGTTCAATCGACACTGTAGAAATCGCATCGAAACCAGCCATCAACATACTTGGACTTGCGACCGATGGGCAGCCCTGCTCTCGCTCGACTCCGCGCAGCGCGAACTCTACAGTTGGGGCACAGAACAACGGCCGAACCCGGTCCAGCGGTGCGGCACGACTACAGAAATGCTGGAGGGCCTCCGTGCTGAACCGTCTAATCACCGCCATTGTCCGTGTGTTCGAACGATGGCTGCCCGATTCCTTCGTGATCGCTGTGCTGCTGACACTGCTGACGTTCGCGCTGGCGATCGGGCTGACGGACACCACGCCGATCGGCGCCGTCGAAGCCTGGGGCGATGGTTTCTGGAACCTGCTCGCATTTACCAATCAGATCGCGCTGACGCTGCTGCTCGGCTATGCGCTGGCCAGCACGCGGCCGGTCAATGCGCTGTTGCTGCGCACCGCCGGCCTGGTGCGCTCGGCGCGCATGGCCTATGTCACCGTGTGCTTGCTGACCGGCCTGATTGCGCTGCTGTCCTGGTCGACGGCACTGGTCGCCGCCGGAATCATGTCGCGCGCCGTTGGCGAAGCCTGTCGCCAGCGTGGCATTCGCGTGCACTATCCGCTACTGGTGGCGTCGGCGTTTTCCGGATTCGTGGTCTGGCACCAGGGCATCTCGGCATCGATCGGTCTGACGATCGCCACACCGGGCCATTTCCTTGAGGAGCAGATCGGCGTCATCCCCACCTCGGAGACGCTGTTCTCCCTTTGGAATCTGCTGACCGTGGCGGTGCTCCTGCTGAGCCTGCCGGTGCTCATGGCCCTGCTGCACCCCCGCGATCCGGTGCAGATCGCGGAAATTCCGGACCACCTGACGCGCGAGACGCAGCTGGGCCCAGACACCGACGGTGTAACCACGGCGACGGCCACACCGGCACTGCGCCTCGAACGCTCGCGTCTGCTCGCCGCTGCGATTGCCGCGCTCGGGCTGGTCTATCTGTACATCCACTACATCGCACGCGGCGACGGGCTGACGCTCAATCTGATGAACTTCAGTCTACTGACGGTGGGAATCCTGTGCGCCGGAAATCTGGATCGCTACGCCAGGATCACCGTGGACGGCGGCCGCATCGCCGCGCCGTTTCTGGTGCAGTACCCGTTCTATGCCGGGATCGCCGGGCTGATTGCCAGCTCCGGACTCGGTGCGATGGTGGTGGCTGCCTGCGCCTCGGTGGCGGATGCCGACAGCCTGCCGCTGTTCGCCTTCTTCAGCGGTGGCCTGCTCAACATCTTCATTCCTTCGGGCGGTGCCCAATGGGCGGTCCAAGGGCCGATCATGATGACGGTGGCGGACCAGATCGGCGCCTCGCTGCCGGCTACCGCGATGGCGGTGTCGCTGGGTGACGAATGGACCAACCTCATCCAGCCGCTGATCATGCTGCCGGTGCTGACCCTGGCCCGGGTCAGCGCACGGTCCGTGATGGGCTATTCGTTCGTGGCTCTGCTGTGGTCGGGCCTGATCTTTGTGGTGTCGCTCAGCGTGATCTGAAGTGCGTCGACGCGCCGGGCCTCATCGAGCAGCGGCGGCGAAGCGGCGATGCTCCACCATCAGGCAACGATCCTGCACCACGTCGATTCCGGCATTCGCCAGCCGCCGCGCGACGGCATCGTTGCGAATCCCGAGCTGCATCCACACTGCGCGTGGACGCTTGAGCAGGAGGTCATCGACATGCGCATCGATATCCGCCGGCCGACGAAAGATGTTGACCAGATCGATGTCCTGCGGAATGTCTGCCAGCCGGCGGTAGACCGGCTCACCCAGTATCCGCTCAACTTCGGGGTAATAGACCGGCACCGGGATCACCCTCAGCCCCGCCTCCACCAAGTACTTTGGCAAATAGAAGGCCGCCTGTCCGGCTTGCGCTTCGGTCTTGATACCGAGCACGGCGATGCTTCGGATCTCGGCCAGCAGGCGGTCCATACCAGCCTCGTCTTCGATCAGGTGCTTGTTCGCGTTCATGAGCCCCAGCCTGCCGCAGCGCCCGACGCCATGCAAACCGGAACCGCTGCCAGGACAAGGTTCAGAAGCGGCCGCCCAGCGTCGAGATGATCTGATCGCGCATCTGCAACAGGCGCGGCCCGATGTCCTGCACGATGCGCCTTCTAGTCATGGCGTACAGCGGACCACTGCAGTTGATCGCGAAGATACGCGAACCGTCCTGCGATACCAGTGGCACGCCGGCGGCGTAAACCTGCGGGCGCCATTCGCCCAGCGAAAAGACGAAACCGTAGCGCTGATAGTCCGCGCAGGCCTGATCGATACCCGCGCGCGCACGCGCCCAGTCTGCGCCGTGAGAATCCGTTTGCAGCCGGCGAATCGCCTTCTCCCGCTCGGGCGCTGGCAGGGCGGCCAGATAGGCTCGGCCGAGTGCGGTGGTGCAATGCGGAACACGCTGGCCAACATCACGCTTGAGCTGGAAGTTCTCGTTGCCGTGGCAGACCTCGACCACGACCATGTGCGTCTGATCCGGCGTGCCCAGCAATACCGTCGCCTCGAACGCCTCGGCCAGCGCCTGCATCAACGGCCGCGCCACCTCGCGAACGCTCTGGTTGGCCAGATAGGCATGACCGAGCGCGAGCACGCCGACACCCAGCGAGTACTTTTCCAGCGTCTCCGAATAGTCCAGATAACCCAGTTCGGTCAGCGTGTGGGTCAGGCGCGATACGGTCGGCTTCGGCAAGCCGGTGCGCGCGGCAATGTCGCGATTGCCAAGGTACTTGTCACCGCTTTTCCAGCAGCGCAGCACCGACAAGCCACGCGCCAGCGCGGTCACGAACTGACGGTCCTTGTTGCCCTCCGAGTCGGGCCGTTCGGCGTAGTCGTCAGGCATATTCTTGTCTTTCGGCCTGGGCTCAGCGCGGCAACTGCGCACGCAGCTCGAGCTTGGCGATTTGATTGCGATGCACCTCGTCCGGGCCATCCGCGAAACGCAGGCTGCGCGCACTGGTGTAGGCATAGGCCAGCGGAAAGTCGTCCGACATTGCGGCTGCGCCATGGACCTGCATTGCCCAGTCGATGACCTGACAGGCCATGTTCGGCGCGGCTACCTTGATCATGCCAATCTCCTTGAGCGCGGCCTTGTTGCCGACCGTGTCCATCATCCATGCGGCGTTGAGCGTAAGGAGGCGTGCCTGATCGATCAGGATACGCGCATCGGCAATGCGTTCCATCGTCACCGACTGCTCCGACACCAGGCGGCCGAAGGCCTTGCGTTGCGAAGCACGCTGACACATCAGCGACAAGGCGCGCTCGGCCAGACCGATCAGGCGCATGCAATGATGAATCCGGCCCGGTCCCAGCCGGCCCTGTGCGATCTCGAAACCACGCCCCTCGCCGAGCAGCATGTTGGCAGCAGGCACGCGCACCGCCTTGAAATCCACTTCGGCGTGGCCATGCGGTGCGTCGTCGTAGCCGAACACCGGCAGATGACGCAGCACTGTCAGTCCGGGGGTATCCATCGGCACCAGGATCATCGACTGCTGGCGGTGCCGGTCCGCACTGTCAGGGTCGGATTTACCCATGAAGATCGCAATCTTGCAGCGCGGGTCGTTGGCGCCGGAGGTCCACCACTTGCGGCCATTGAGCACGTAGTGGTCGCCGTCACGTTCGATACGTGCTTCGATGTTGGTGGCATCACTGGACGCCACGGCCGGTTCGGTCATCGCGAAGCAGGATCGGATCTCGCCGGCCAGCAGCGGCTTGAGCCAGCGCTCCTGTTGTTCCGGCGAGCCATAGCGCGCCAGCACTTCCATGTTGCCGGTATCCGGCGCGCTGCAATTGAAGACTTCCGGTGCGATCGGAGAGCGCCCCATCAGTTCCGCAAGCGGTGCGTATTCGAGGTTGCTGAGCCCCGCCCCGTCGGCGGATTCCGGCAGGAACAGGTTCCACAGGCCGGCGGCCTGCGCTTTCTCCTTCAGCGACTCGACGACAGCGGTCGGCACCCAGGGATTTCCGGCCTGACGGTTGGCTTCGACCTCCGCGAAGAAATCGGCCTCGGCCGGGAACACGTACTCGTCCATGAAACTGCTGACGCGTTCGCGATACTGCTGGCAGCGCTCGGAATAGGCGAAGTCCATTGAAATCTCCTTGGTGATCGTTCAGCCGCCGACGCGGCGGGCTTGTTGCCAGGCCAGTTCGGCCAGCGGCCGTGCCGCACGCCCCATCTCCACGGCCTTGGCGCTGGAGGCATTGCCCTGTTCGGCGCGTTTCGCCACGCCCTGCATGATTGAGGCGAGACGGAACATGTTGAAGGCGACGTAATAGTCGAGATTGGCGATACCGCCGCTGCGACCGGTGCGCTCGCAATACCGTGCCACGTACTCGGCCTCGCTCGGAATGCCCAAGGCCTTGAGGTCCGCGCCGGCCAGGCCGCGCATCAGCTCGGCGGGAATGCGCCAGGTCATGAGGTGATAGGCGAAGTCCACCAGCGGATGTCCGAGTGTCGACAGCTCCCAGTCGAGCACCGCCAGAACGCGCGGTTCCTGCGGGTGGAACATCAGATTGTCGAGCCGGAAATCGCCATGCACGATGCTGCTGGCATCGTCGTCCGGACGATGCTTCGGCAGCCATTCGATGAGCTGATGCATGGCCTCGATCGGCTGGGTTTCTGCGGCCAGATACTGCTTGGACCAGCGGCCGATCTGACGCTCCATGTAGGCGCCAGTCTTGCCGTAGTCACCGAGGCCCCGGGCTTCGTAGTCCACTTGGTGCAGTGTTGCGATCACGCGATTCATTTCATCGAACACTGCTGCGCGCTGATCGGTGCGGAGATCCTGTAGCCGCGGATCCCACCAGATGCGCCCTTCGACGTACTGCATCAGATAGAACATGGTGCCGATGACGGACTCGTCCTCGCACAGCGCCAGCATTTTCGCCACCGGCACACCGCTGCCTTCGAGCGCACGCATTACCCGGAATTCCCGATCCACCGCATGCGCGGACGGCAGCAGCGGGCCCGGTGGTTTGCGCCGCAGCACCATGCGCTCGCCCCCCATCGTGACGAGATAGGTCGGGTTGGACTGCCCACCCTCGAACTGTGCAACGCTCAGTTCGCCCTTGAGGCCAAGCTCACGCTCGATGTAGGCGTGCAGGCTGGATTCGTCGAAGCGGTGTGCCTCGCGCACCGGCGTGCTGGGGACGCTGCTGGATTGGGTCATCGCCGCTGTTCTCCGTTCAGATCAGCTTGATCAGTTGCTTGCCGAAGTTGGCTCCGTGCAACAGGCCAATGAATTCGGCGGGTGCCTTGTCCAGCCCTTCGGTGATGTGTTCGCGGTACTTGATCCGTCCGGCCGCCACCAGTTCGCCGAGTTCACGCAAAGCATCGGCCCAGTGCTCCAGATGTTCGCTGACGATGAAGCCCTGCATTCTGGCGCGCATCGTCAGAATGATCGGCAGATTCCTGATCGGATACAGCGCGCCGCTGTCGTAACTGGAAATCCAGCCGCAGACCGGAATCCGCGCGAACGGATTGAGGCGCCGAATCACCGTATCGAAAATCTCGCCGCCGACGTTCTCGAAGTACACGTCGATACCGTTCGGCGTGGCCGCCTTGAGTTGGGCATACAGATCACCGGCCTTGTAATCGATGCAGGCGTCAAAGCCGAGTTCCTCGGTCACGTAGCGGCATTTCTCGGCCCCCCCGGCAATACCGACCGCGCGGCAGCCGCGCGCCTTGGCGAGTTGGCCGACCACGCCGCCGACCGCACCGGCCGCCGAGGACACCACCACGGTTTCGCCGGCCTTGGGTTCGCCGATCGTCATCAGGCCGATCCAGCCCGTCACCCCCGGCATGCCCACCGGGCCCAGGAACACGGACAGCGGCAGCCCTGGCGGCAGCTTGCGCAAGGCCTGCCCGGCCTGCACCGAATACAGCTGCCAGCCGCCCATGCCGACGACACGATCACCGGGCTTGAGCCCTTCGAACTTCGAATCGACGACTTCACCGACGGTGCCGCCGATCATCACTTCGTCCAGCGGCTGCGGGTCGGCATAGCTCTTGGTGGTATTGAGGCGCCCGCGCATGTACGGGTCCAGAGACAGATAGTGATTGCGCACCAGAACCTCGCCCTCCGCGGGCGATGGCAGGGGTGTTTCCACCAGACGGAAGTTGTCTTCGCTGACGGCGCCCTGTGGACGCGAGGCGAGCAGGATCTGGCGGTTGATATTGGGGACGGAGGTCATGGAATTCTCAGATTGCGGTGGCGCCGCCATCAACGGCGATGGCCTGGCCAGTGATATGCGCGGACGCGCCGGAAGCCAGCAGCACGGCGAGTCCCTTGAGGTCCTCGTCGCCGCCGATGCGGCCCGTGGGTGTCAGGTCCAGAATCAGCTTCTTGTTGTTCTCGATCAGCTTGTCGGCCATCTTGCTGTGGAAGAATCCCGGGCAAATCGCATTGACGGTGATCCCATGCCGGCCCCATTCGGCCGCCAGCGCGCGCGTCAGATTGACCACCCCGCCCTTGGTCGTGTTGTAGGCCAGAGTGCGCTGGATCTGGTGCGGATTGCCGAGCAGCCCGGCGATCGAGGCCACGTTGATGATGCGCCCCTGTTTGCGCGGCAACATCGAGCGCTGGCCCACTTCCTGGGTGATGCGGAACAGGCCGGTCAGGTTCAGGTCCACGACCTTCTGCCAGGCCTCCAGCGGATGATCCTCGGCATTCGCGCCCCAGGTGGTACCGGCGTTGTTCACCAGGATGTCGATCTGCCCATAGCGTTGCATCACCGCATCGACGATGCCGGCAATGCTGTCGAACTTCGAAAGATCACCGACCACCGTCAGCACTTCGATGCCCATGCCTTCGAGATGTGCCTTGGCCTGTTCGAGTTCGGCAGGCTTGCGCGCGGTGATGGCGAGCTTGGCCCCCATCTCGCCAAGACCCTCGGCAATCTGCAGGCCCAGGCCGCGCGAGCCTCCAGTGATGACGGCGACCTTGCCGCTCAGGTCGAGTAGTTGTTTGACGCTCATGGGAAGGACCTCCGAATGATTGAATGGGTATTGGGCTTGCTCGGCGCGGGGCTCACGACACTAGACGACCTCAAACAGGCCGGCCGCTCCCATGCCGCCGCCTATGCACATCGTCACCACCACATGCTTGGCGCCGCGACGCTTGCCCTCGATCAGTGCGTGCCCGACCAGACGCGCGCCGGTCATGCCATAGGGATGTCCCACCGCGATCGAGCCGCCGTGGACGTTGAGCTTGTCCATCGGGATACCCAACTGGTCGGCGCAGTACAGCACCTGCACCGCGAACGCCTCGTTGAGTTCCCAGAGGTCGATGTCGTCCACCGTAAGGCCGGCGCGCTGGAGCAGTTTGGGCACGGCGAACACCGGACCGATGCCCATTTCGTCGGGCTCGCAGCCGGCCACCGCAAAACCGCGAAACACACCCAGAGGCTTGATGTTGCGGGCGGCGGCGGTCGCGGCGTCCATCACCACGGCCGCGGAGGCGCCGTCCGAGAACTGGCTGGCGTTGCCGGCCGAAATAACACCGCCCGGCAAGGCCGGGCGCAACTTGGAGACGACCTCCAGTACGGTGTCGCCACGAATGCCTTCGTCGGCCGACGCCGTGACTTCGCGCGTAGCCAGCTGACCGGTCTTCTTGTCGGTAACCGCCATGCGCGTGCTCAGCGGCACGATCTCGTCATCGAACTTTCCGGCCTCGCGTGCGGCGGCCGCGAGCTGCTGGCTGCGCACGCCGTACTCGTCCTGCCGTTCGCGGCTGATGCCGTAACGCTGAGCCACGGTCTCGGCGGTCTGCAGCATCGACCAGTAGATTTCAGGCTTGTGTTCGCCGAGCCAGTTCTCGACGAGCATGTGGCGATTGATGCGGTTCTGCACGCAGGAAATCGACTCGACGCCGCCGGCCACGTAGGTCTCGCCTTCCCCGGCGATGATGCGTTGCGCGGCCATGGCGATGGTCTGCAGACCGGACGAGCAGAAACGATTGACGGTGGCGCCGGCCACCGACACCGGAAGGCCGGCGCGCAAGGCGATCTGGCGCGCGATATTGGATCCGGTCGCGGACTCAGGATATCCGCAGCCGAACAGCACATCCTCGATTTCGGCCGGATCGATCCCGGCGCGTTCGACGGCGTGCTGCACCACGTGGCCGCCCAGCGTGGCGCCATGGGTCATGTTGAACGCGCCCTTCCAGCTCTTGGTCAGCGGGGTGCGTGCGGTGGAAACAATGACAGCTTCTTTCATGGCTTTCGGTGTCCGGCTCAGTTGAAGGTTCCGCCGTCGGCGGCGAGCATTTCGATCAAGGGAGCAGGCGTCCAGAACGCACGGTCACCGTGGGCACTGGCCGCATAGCCGCGCATGCTGCGCGCCACGTTGTAGAGCCCCAGGCTGTCCGCGTAGTGCATGGGCCCGCCGCGAAACACGGGGAAGCCATAGCCGCTGAGATAGACCACATCGAGGTCCGAGGCGCGTGCCGCAATCCCTTCTTCCAGCAGACGCGCGCCCTCGTTGACCAGCGCCAGCACGCAACGCGAAACGATTTCCTCATCGCTGAGCACGCGTGGAGTCATGCCCAGTTCGCGCCGGTGCGAGTCGATCAAGGCCGTCACCTCGGCATCGGGAATCGCGTCACGCCGGCCCGGTTCGTAGCGATACCAGCCCTTGCCGACCTTCTGGCCGAAACGACCCAGTTCGCACAGGCGGTCGGCCACCTTGGGATAGAACATCTCCGGCCGCTCGACGTAGCGCCGCTTGCGGATCGACCAACCGATGTCATTGCCGGCCAGATCGCCGACACGGAACGGCCCCATCGCCATGCCGAAACGCTCCATCGCCTTGTCGACCTGCTGCGGGCTCGCGCCCTCCTCCAACAGAAACAGCGCCTCGCGCACATAGGGCTCGAGCATGCGATTGCCGATGAAACCGTCACAGACACCGGAGACCACGGCGGTCTTGCCGATCTTCTTGCCCAGCGCCATGACCGTGGCCAGGGCATCCTTGGCGGTGGCCTTGCCGCGCACCACTTCGAGCAGCTTCATCACATTGGCCGGCGAGAAGAAGTGCGTGCCCAGCACGTCGGCCGGCCGCTTGGTGAATCCGGCAATCCGGTCCACATCCAGCGTGGAGGTGTTCGAAGCCAGAATCGCACCGGGCTTGGCGATCGCATCGAGCGCCTCGAACACCTGCTGCTTGACGCCGATCTCCTCGAACACCGCTTCGATGATCAGATCGCAGTCCGCCAGCGCCTCCATCGACAGCGACGGCGTGAGCAAGGCCATGCGTGCATCGAGCTTGTCCTGGCTGAGCTTGCCCTTCTTCAGCGAGCGCTCGTAGTTGCCGCGCAGGGTGGCGACGCCGCGGTCCAGTGCCTCCTGCTTCTGCTCGACGATGGTGACGGGAATGCCGGCGTTGAGAAAATTCATGCTGATGCCGCCGCCCATGGTGCCGGCGCCGATCACGCCGACCTTGTCGATGCGGCGCAGCGGCGTATCGGCAGGTACATCCGGAATCTTGCTGGCAGCGCGTTCGCTGAAGAACACGTGACGCAGCGCCTTGGATTCCTCGCCGTTCATCAGCAGGGTGAACTGCTCGCGCTCGAAACGCAGGCCTTCGTCGAACGGCTTGCTGGTCGACGCGGCCACGCATTCCAGGCAGGCCATCGGCGCTGGAAACGGACCGGCCATGGCGCGCACATTGAGTCTGGCGATATCGAGAAAGGCCTCGGCATCGGCGTGCTCGAGCTTGCGGTCGCGCACCAGCACCGGCACCTCGCCGGCGGCGAGACGGTCCGCGATCAATTGGCAGGCGGCCGCCACCGCGCCGGATTCGACCACGGCGTCGAACAACTCGGTCTGCGCCAGTTTGGCGGCCGGCACCGACATACCGGTCACGATCATGTTCAGGGCCAGTTCGAGCCCGACCACGCGCGGCAGTCGCTGCGTACCCCCACCACCCGGCAGCAGCCCCAGCTTCACTTCCGGCAGCGCGATCAGCGAGCTGCCGGTGGCCACGCGGTAGTGACAGGCCAGCGCCAGCTCCAGGCCGCCGCCCATGGCGGTGCCTTCGATCGCGGCGACGACGGGTTTGGTGGATCGCTCGATTGCCGTGATGAGGTCGTGCAGGCTCGGCGACGCCTCCATTTTCGGCGTGTTGAACTCGCGAATGTCCGCGCCGCCCGAAAAATGACCACCGCTGCCGGTGATCACGATGGCCTTGACCTCGGCGTCGCTCAGCGCGCGGTCCAGTGCTGCCACCAGGCCCGTTCGTACCGCCTGGGCCAAGCCGTTCACCGGCGGGTTCTGCATGACGAGGACGGCGCATGGCCCCTCGATACGGTAGTCAACTGCGGACATGCTCGCTCCTCTCAAAAGTCGGAAATCCTCGCGCCACGTGCTTTCGGGGACGGTCGCGGGTTCGGCAAAGACTTAGCGTGTTTCGCTGTGCGAAATACTGTTTCGTTTTTATGGGGGCCGATGCTATCGTCGCCCCTCACCGATGTAAAGAAACGAGGGACGCCCGGTTCAGTGACGACTACGGGCTGGCGCATCGGTCATGACAATTCCGGATGCTTGCGCTGACCGGACGCTTCAACACACGCCGCTGAGGAGACGAAATGAATGGCCTGATGATGGACATGCCGCTGAATATTGCGGCGCTGTTGCAACACGCTGCGCGCTGGCACCGCGATGCGGCAATCGAATCGCGACTGACCGAGGGCGGCTTTCATAGCACCAACTGGGGCGAAGTCGAACAGCGCTCGCGCCAGCTTGCCAAGGCGCTGCTGGCCCTGGGGGTGAACCAGTCCGACCGTGTAGCCACGCTGGCCTGGAACAATCACCGTCACCTGGAGCTGTACTACGCGATCTCAGGCATTGGCGCGATCTGTCACACCATCAATCCGCGCCTGTTCCCCGAACAGATCGCGTTCATCGTCGACCACGCCGAAGACAAAATGATCTTCGTGGATCTCACGTTCCTGCCGCTGGTCGAGAAGCTCTATGGTCACTTCAAGTGCCGGCCCCGGATCGTCGTCATGACCGACCGCGCGCACATGCCGGAGACCTCGCTGGACGTGCTCTGCTACGAGGAGCTGCTGGCCGCGCAGGACGGCGACTACGCCTGGCCGGAACTCGACGAACGGCTCGCCTCCTCGCTGTGCTACACCTCGGGCACCACCGGCGATCCCAAGGGCGTGCTGTATTCGCATCGCTCCACCGTGCTGCATGCGCTCGCCACCTGCGTGCCGGATGTATTGGGACTCAAAGCCACGGACACGCTGTGTCCGGTGGTGCCGATGTTCCACGTCAACGCCTGGGGTATTCCGTACGCCACGCCCATCGTCGGCAACCGACTGGCGATGCCGGGCCCGGGACTGGACGGCAAGAGCCTCTATGAATTCTTCGAGCAAACCGGCACCACCGCCAGTTCCGGCGTACCGACGATCTGGTTCGGTCTGCTCAACCACGTGCGTGAACACGGGCTCAAGTTCTCGTCGCTGAAAACGATCACGGTCGGCGGCTCGGCCGCGCCGGCTTCGATGATCCGCGAGTTTCAGGAGGTCTATGGCGTCGACGTGATGCATGCCTGGGGCATGACCGAGACCAGTCCGGTCGGCACCGCGGGCTCGCTCAAATATTCGCAGCGCAATCTGTCGACCGAGGACAAGCTGGCGATTCAATGCAAGCAGGGGCGCCCGCTGTTCGGCGTGGACTTCCGTATCGCCGGCCCCGACAACGATGCCTTGCCGCACGATGGCATGTCATCCGGCAATCTTCAGATTCGCGGTCATTGGGTCACCAGCGGCTATTTCCGCAAACCGGACGATCAATCCGTGCGTGACGGCTGGTTCACCACCGGTGACGTCGCCAACTTCGATGCCGACGGCTTCATGCAGATCACAGACCGCAGCAAGGACGTGATCAAAAGCGGCGGCGAATGGATCAGTTCGATCGAGCTCGAGAACATCGCGGTCGGCCACCCCGACGTGCTGGAAGCGGCGGCCATCGCCGTCAAACATCCGAAATGGGACGAACGTCCGCTGCTGGTGGTGATCCGCAAGCCGGGCTCCGATCTCGATCGAGACCAGATGCTGGCCTGGTTCGAAGGCAAGATCGCCAAGTGGTGGATGCCGGACGATGTGGTGTTCGCCGAAGACCTGCCGCATACCGCGACCGGCAAGTTGATGAAACTCAAACTACGTGAGCGGTACGCCGACTACAGGCTGCCCAGCGCATGAGCGCCCCTGCCCCCGCGCTGTGCCTGCGTGGCTTCGCCACCAGCAACTACCACAACAAGATCGCCCTGGCCCTGCTCGAAAAGGGCATCGACCACGACGAGCAGCGCTGCTTCCCGTGGCTGGAGCCGGCGGCCTACGCCGACTCGCCGATCGGCAAGGTGCCGTTCCTGATCACGCCGCAGGGCAGCATCAGCGAATCGCAAGCCATCCTCGAATATCTGGAAGATCAGTATCCGCAAGCGCCGCTGTATAGCGCAGACCCGTTCACGCGCGCCAAGCAGCGCGAGGCGATCCTGTTCTGCGAGCTCTATGTGGAATGGGTGGCGCGGCGACTTTACCCGGCCGCGTTTTTCCGCGCGCCGCGTTCGGAGAGCCTGGAGCGTGAGGTGCGCCAGCAGCTGGATGTGAACCTGCCGGCTCTGGCCCGACTGCTGAGCTTCGCTCCGTTTGCCATGGGTGCTGATTTGAGCGCCGTGGATTGCGCCATCTGGCCGCACCTGAACCTGGTGAAGCGCTGCTGCCTTGCGATCTGGAACGAGGATCTCGTCGGCGCGGCGATCCCGCAGTTCGACGACTACAACCGAGCGATGGCCTCACGCGCTTCGGTGAAACAGATTCGCGAGCAGTCGGCTGCGGATCAGGGCGCCTTCTTCGCGGCCATCGCTCAGAAAAAATAGTCCGAAAGATAGACGGAGATTCAAGCATGGACCTCAACTATTCCCCGGAAGAAGAAAGCTTCCGCCAGGAAATCGGCGACTTCTGCCGCGCCGAGCTGCCGCCGGCGATTGCCGCCAAGGTGCTCGGCGGCCAGCGCCTGCACAAGCAGGACATCGTCGGCTGGCAGAAAATCCTGCACAAGAAGGGCTGGGCCGGCTACCAGTGGCCCAAGGCCTTCGGCGGCTGCGAATGGGACGCCACGCAACAATCGATCTTCGACGAGGAAGCCGCCCTGCACGGCGCGCCGCGGCTGCTGCCGTTCGGCCTGAAGATGGTCGCACCGGTGATCATGGCCTTCGGCAACCGCGAGCAGCAGGAGCGCTTCCTGCCGCGAATACTCGCGGCCGAGGACTGGTGGTGCCAGGGCTATTCCGAACCGGGTGCCGGCTCCGATCTGGCCTCGCTCAAGACCCGCGCCGAACGTCGCGGCAACCACTACATCGTCAACGGCCAGAAGACCTGGAACACTCTGGGTCAGTACGCCGATTGGATCTTCTGTCTGGTGCGCACCGCCAGCGAAGGCCGCAAGCAGGAAGGTATCTCCTTTCTGCTGATCGACATGAAGACACCAGGCATCACGGTGCGTCCGATCATCACCCTGGATGGCGAACACGAGATCAACGAAGTCTGGTTCGAGGACGTGGCAGTGCCGGCCGAAAACCTCATCGGTGAGGAGAACAAGGGCTGGACCTATGCCAAGTTCCTGCTCGGGCACGAGCGCGCCAACATCGCCGGCATCGGCGCCAGCAAACGCGAGTTGGTGCGGCTCAAGGAACTGGCGCGGGCCACGCTCAGCGGCGGCAAACCACTGATCGAGGATGCGCGCTTCCGCGATCGCATCGCCCAGGTCGAACTGGAGCTGCGTGCGCTGGAGATCACCAACATGCGCATGCTCGCGGCGGAAAAGGAAAAGCGCACACCGGGGCCGGAAGCCTCCATGCTCAAGATTCGCGGCTCCGAAATCCAGCAGACCCTGACCGAACTGATGATGCAGGCGGTGGGACCGCAGGCTCTGCCGTTTCTGTTCGAAGCGATGGAAGCCGGCTGGCAGGGCGAACCGGTGGGCACGGACGGCTGGGCCGAAACCATCGCGCCGCTGGCGCCGAGCTACTTCAACTACCGCAAGGTCTCGATCTACGGTGGTTCCAACGAAATCCAGAAGAACATCATCAGCCGCATCGTGCTGGGAATGTAGGGTTAAAAGACCATGAACTTCAATTTCAGCGAAGAACAGGAATTGCTGCGCGACACGCTCGCCAGCTTCATCAAGCGCGACTACGACTTCGAGGCGCGTCGTGAGATTCTCGAGTCCGAGGCTGGCTGGTCGCGGGAAACCTGGACGGCGTTTGCCGATATGGGGCTGCTGGCTCTGCCTTTGCCCGAGGAACACGGCGGCTTGGGCGGCAATGCCATCGATCTGTTCGTGGCCATGGAGGCCATCGGACGCGGCCTGATCGTCGAGCCGTTTCTGGCCACTGTGGTGCTGGGGGCCGGCCTCGTCGCGCGCGCCGGCACCGAATCGCAGCAGGCCCAGGTTCTGCCAGCCGTGGCGTCCGGCGAATGCCTGCTGGCCTATGCGCATGGCGAGCACGCCGCGCGCTATGTACTGAGCCAGGTCGAAACCCGCGCGCGTGCCGACGGCGACGGCTGGGTGATCGACGGTGCCAAGACCGTCGTGCTGCACGGCGCCCAGGCCGACAAATTGATCGTCTCGGCGCGCACGCGCGGTGATGCCGGTGACGAGGACGGCTTGTCGCTGTTTCTGGTCGATGCGAAGGCGGAGGGCTTGCACCGCAACGACTACCCCACACAGGATGGCGCCCGTGCCGCCGAAGTGGTGCTGCGCGGCGTGCGCGTGAACAGCGAGGCCCTGATGGGTGACTTGCATCAGGCCTGGCCGCACATCGTGCACGCTCAGGAACGGGCCATCGCCGCCGTCTGTGCCGAGGCGATCGGGCTGATGGACACGCTCAATCAGGACACCATCAGCTACCTGCAGACCCGCAAGCAATTCGGCGTGGCCATCGGTTCGTTCCAGGCCCTGCAGCACCGCATGGTGGACATGCTGCTGGCCACGGAACAGGCACGGTCCATGGCCTACCTCGCGGCAGTCAAGATCGACAGCGGCGATGCCGCCGAACGGGCGCAGGCGCTGGCCCAGGCCAAGACCCTGATCGGCCAGAGCGGGCGCACGGTCGGCCAGGGCGCGGTGCAATTGCATGGCGGCATGGGCGTGACGCTGGAGGTACGCGCCGCCCATCTGTTCAAGCGCCTGACGATGATCAACACCCAGTTCGGCGATGCCGACCATCATCTGGGCCAGCTCAGCGACGGTTTGCTGGCCGCATGAGCGCAGCGTTGATCAACCGCCGCGACCTCGCCTTTCAGCTCTACGAAGTGCTGGACTGCGAGGCCCTGTGCGAACGCCAGCATTTCGCCGAGCACTCGCGCGAGCAGTTCGACGCGATCCTCGACACCGCCGAGCGTATGGCCACGGACCTGTTCGCGCCGCACAACCGTGAGGCGGACGAACACGAGCCGCAGTTCGACGGCAAGCGCGTGACCATGATCCCGCAGGTCAAGGTCGCGCTCGATGCCTTCTGTGAGGCCGGATTCATCGCCGCCACGCACACGTCCGACCGGGGCGGCATGCAGCTGCCGCAGACCGTCGCGCAATCAGCCTTCGCGATCTTCGACGCGGCCAATGTCGGCACCATGGCCTATGCGTTCCTGACGATCGGCAATTCCAATCTGATCGCATCCTTCGGCTCGGAGACACAGAAGCAACGCTATCTACCGAATCTGCTGTGCGGCCGCTACTTCGGCACCATGGCGCTGACCGAGCCACAGGCCGGCTCCGGGCTGGCCGACGTGCGCACGCGCGCGATCCCGCAGGATGACGGCAGCTATCGATTGGTTGGCACCAAGATCTTCATTTCCGGCGGCGACCACGAGCTGTCCGAGAACATCGTGCACCTGGTGCTGGCGCGCATCGACGGCGCACCGGCCGGCACCCGCGGCATCTCGCTGTTCATCGTGCCCAAGTTCCGCGTCAATGAGGACGGCAGCCTCGGTGCGCGCAATGACGTGAAGCTGGCCGGTCTGATTCACAAGATGGGTTATCGCGGCACCACCTCGACGATTCTCTCGTTCGGCGACGACGGCGATTGCCATGCCGAGCTGATCGGCGAGGCCAATCGCGGTCTGGCGCAGATGTTCCACATGATGAACGAGGCGCGCATCGGTGTCGGCCTCGGCGCCGTCATGCTCGGCTACGCCGGCTACCTGCATTCCCTCGCCTATGCGCGCGAACGCCGTCAGGGCCGCCCGCCCACGGCCAAGGACCCGAACACGCCGCCGGTGGCGCTGACCGAGCACGCCGACATCCGGCGCATGCTGCTGGCGCAGAAGGCCTATGTGGAAGGCGGACTCGCGCTGTGCCTGTATGCCGCGCGCCTTGTGGACGAGCAGCGCACCGGCACCGAGCAAATGGCCGCCGAAGCCGGCCTGCTGCTCGATCTGCTGACACCCGTGGTCAAGAGCTGGCCCTCGCAGTGGTGCCTCGAAGCCAATAATCTCGCCATCCAGATTCACGGCGGCTACGGTTACACGCGCGACTATCCGGTGGAGCAGTGCTACCGCGACAACCGCCTCAACCCGATCCACGAAGGCACGCACGGCATTCAGTCGCTGGACCTGCTCGGTCGCAAGCTGTGGCTGCAGGGCGGCGCGCCGCTGCACCTGCTGCAGTCACGCATCGCCACTACCGTGGCCGAGGCGCGTGCCAGCGGCGATACCCAGCTGGCCGAACACGCGGCGGCGCTCGAGGTCGCGCTCGGCGACGTCGCGCGAACGCTGGCCGTGCTGGGGCCCGCGCTGCAGAACGATGTGGAACTCGCACTCGCCAATTCCGCGGTGTTTCTGGAGGCCTTCGGTCATGTGGTCATGGCCTGGATCTGGCTGCGTCAGGCCGTGGCCGCGCAAGGCGCCGATCCCACCGGAGCGGATGAGCGCTTCTACCAGGGCAAACTCGCCGCCGCACGCTGGTTCTTTCATTGGGAACTGCCGAAGACGGCGCCGCAGTTCGCGCTGTTGCGCAGCCTCGATCGCAGCTGTCTGGACATGCGCGACGACTGGTTCTGAGCGGTAACACCGGGCCGGCGATTGTCGGAGTCGCGGCGGCGCGCTAACGTTCCGGCCCATGAACCAAACCCACAAACTCAGCGCCGAATCCCTGAAAGGCATGAAGCCGGCCCGCCCGATTGCCATGCTCACGGCCTACACCACGCCCATCGCGCGCAGCCTTGAGGCGGCGGGCGTGCCGGTACTGCTGGTCGGCGATACGGTCGGCATGGTGGAGATGGGTTTCGACAGTACGCGCGAGGTCACGCTGGACCACATGCGCTACCACATCGGCGCGGTGAGACGCGGTGCCCCCGATACCCACATCATCGGCGACCTTCCGTACGACACGGATCGTGACCCGGAAACGGCACTGCACAGTGCGCGGCTGCTGATCGAAGCCGGTGCCGACAGCGTCAAGCTCGAAGGACCGAAGTACGAGGTGATCCGGCATCTGGTGGCGAATGGAATCGACGTGGTCGGCCATACCGGCCTGACACCGCAGACCGCCAGCAATTTCAGACAGGTCGGGCGCGATGCCGAGGATGCGGCGCGCGTCGCGGACGAAGCCCAAGGCATCGCCGAAGCGGGTGCCTTCATGCTGGTGCTGGAGCATATTCTCGACGCTTTGGGCGACCGCATCACCCAAAGCCTCTCGATACCGACCGTTGGCATCGGCGCGGGCCCGGACTGCGACGGACAGGTGCTGGTCATCAATGACCTGCTGGGATTCGGCGATCGCTGGCCGCCGTTCTCGCGGCAGTACGCGTACCTGGGCCAGACGATCACGGATGCCGCCCGCAGCTTCGTCACCGAAGTTCAGGATCGCAGCTTTTAGCCAAAGCCATGCAGATCCGAATCGATGATCTGAGCGGCCCGGAAATCGCTGAATTTCTTGAAGAGCATATCCGTGACATGAAGGCCGTCTCGCCGCCGGAGAGCAAGCACGCGCTCGATCTCGAGGGGCTGCGCAAGCCGGAGATCACGTTCTGGACGGTCTGGGACGGCAACACCTTGGTGGGCTGTGGCGCACTCAAGGAGCTGGACGCGAAGCACGTGGAAGTCAAATCCATGCGGGTGGCCAAAGGCTACAAGCAACAGGGCATCGGCTCGATGCTGCTGCAGCACATGCTCGACCAGGCCGGCACGCGCGGCTATCAGCGCCTGAGTCTGGAAACCGGCTCGATGCCGTTCTTCGAACCGGCACGCAGTCTGTACGCAAAATTCGGCTTTGTAGCCTGCGCCCCGTTTGCCAGCTACAAGGAAGACGCCAACAGCGTCTTCATGACAAAAGCCTTGTGAGACATCAACCCATATACACCTGACCGCCATCCACGCCGATGCTTTGGCCGTTGATATAGGCGGCGCCTTCACCACACAGCGACACCACGAAGCGTCCGATATCGCTTTCGCAATCGCCCACGCGGCGTAGTGGCACGGTGGCGACAAAGGCTTGCGCTTCTTCGGACCGTGCTTCGCTCCACATCCGCATTGCCGGCGAATTCGCTAACGGCAGGATTGCGTTGCTGCGTATGCCCTCAGGCCCCCATTCGCAGGCGGCGGCGCGCGTCAGTTGGCGCGTGGCCTCCTTGATCGCGGCGTAGCCGCCATAGCCGCTCATGTCCCAGCGCTTGGCCGCTGCGGACGCCAGGTTGATGATGCTGCCGCCACCGTTGAGCCGGCTTTTCTTGAGGTGCGGATAGCACAGCTTCATCAGTCGGAACACCGCCAGCGGGCCGGATTCCCAGCCGCTGGCGAACGCCTCATCGTCCAGCGTGGCGAGCGTTCCCAATGGCACTTCCTGGGCATTGTTGACGAGGATGTCCAGACCGCCGAGCGCGCTCACGACCTCGTCCACGCAGGCCGCCAGCGCCTGTGCGTCGCGCACGTTGCAGACCACGGCCAGCGCGCGGCCGCCGCGGTTCTCAATCTGCGAAACGGTGTCGTCCAGCTTGGCGCGCGTCCGTCCGGTAACGGCAACGGTCGCTCCGGCCGTCGCCAAGGCCAAGGCGATCCCCTGCCCCACGCCCTGCCCGGCGCCCGTGACCAGCGCACGCCTGCCCGATAGCGTTTCCATACTGTCTGCACCTCCTCGAAGCTGCGATTCGATGAGTCTGCGGCCCGATGGAAAGAGCGGCTTGATCCGCTTGAGGTAGGTCCGGCGGCTACCAGGGAATGCGCCGGATGAGCACGTCGCGAAACATCACGAAGTCGCCCATCAGGCTGTAGAACGGATGCTTGAACGTGGCCGGCCGGTTGTGCTCGAAAAAGAAATGCCCGACCCAGGCGAAGCCATAGCCCACCAGCGGCAGCAGCCACAGCAGGCTCCATGCACCGCTGATCAGGGCGCCGGCCAGTATCAGGATCAGGCTTCCGGTTCCGATCACGTGCAGGCGTCGGCTGGTGCGGTTGGCGTGTTCGCTCAGATAGAACGGGTAAAACGTCGTGAATGAATCGAATCCCGTATCTGCCGTTTGCGTCGGTTTGCTGTCCATCGAAGCCTCCATCCGATCGGCGTGCGTTGCGCCTGTTCGATACTCGAAACCAGAGCGCTCATTGTGGATGAATTGGACAGCAACAGCATTGCCTCCCGAGAGAGAACGCTTTTCGCGCCCTCAGCCTAAGCCGCGCGCGCAACCGTGGCAGCCCCGGCCAGCGCTACACCCGCCATGTCGTGCGCGGCGATGTAGCCGAAGCTCATCGCCGGGCCCAGGGTGGCACCCGGGCCGGCATAGGTGCGGCCCATCACGGCGGCGGAACAGTTGCCGATCGCGTACAGACCGGCGATCACCGAACCGTCCTTGCGCAGCACGCGCGCGCTGGCGTCGGTCAGCAGTCCGCCCTTGGTGCCGAGTTCGCCCGGTTCCACGCGCACGGCGTAGAACGGCGGCTTGGCGATCGGAGCCAGGCACGGATTCGGCGATACCGAGGGGTCGCTGTAGTAACGATCGAACACGGTATCGCCCTTGCCGAAGTCGGCATCGCTGCCGGCCTTCGAAAATTGCGCGATGCGACTCACGCTGTCGCGCAGTCCGACGGCATCCACGCCGATCTTGGCCGCCAGGGCATCCAGGGTATCGGCCCGCCAGTACACCGTGTCGAGCCAGTCACGCGGGAGCTTACGGTCCGGCTGGATACTGCCCGGCAGCATGGGTCCCATCGGATACTTGCGCCGGAAGTCCGCGTCGAACACCAGCCAGCACGGCACGGTGGCGCCGGACTTCTCGTGGTCCCGATAAATCGCGTAGACGATCTCGGTGTACGGCGCCGCTTCATTGACGAAACGCTGGCCGCGTTGATTGACCATGACGCAACCCGGCAAACCGCGTTCGACGAACAATCCGGCCGCCGCGACCGCGCCCGGCACCTTCATCGTCGGCGAGCCCCAGGTGAGGTTCATGAACGCCACATCCGCGCCCAGTGACTGGCCGATGCGGATGCCGTCTCCGTGATTGATCGGCGGCGCTGCGGTCCAGGCCGATTGCGTGGGCTTGGGCAGGTATTGCTCCCGCATCCGCTGATTGGATTCGAAACCGCCGCTGGCGAGCACCACACCTCGCGCAGCCCCGACGCGCACGGATTTCCCGTTCTGTCGGACGACGACGCCAGCGACCCGGCCGTCGATTTCGACCACGTCGTCCAGCGCCGTATCCAGCCACAGCGGCACCTGGTGCTGCGCCATGGCGTGACGCAAGGACGCCACCAGCGCCTGCCCCAGGGTCTGGCGCCGGTCGCGCGCGCTGCGACGCCGCCAGCCGAAATCCAGCCAATACCTGGCCATCATTTTCAGCGTCAGCCAGATCCAGCCGGCACCGCGCGTGAACAGCGTATGGGCCTCGACCTGGTTCATCGAGATGCGCCCCATCAGCTGCGTCCCCTTGTAGGGCTCGCGCTGCTGGTCGAACAACTCGCCTAGCCGCGCTGCATCGAACTGGCGCGGTTCCATCGTGCGGTAGCCGGGCTTACCGCCGGGCTTGTCCGGAAAATAGTCCGGGTAGCGCTTGACGGCGTCGAAACCGATGCCGAATCGGCGTTCGAGGAATCGCACCATCTCCGGCGCGCTGCGCAGATAGGCCTCGATGCGGTCCTGCGGCACCTCATCGCCGATCAGGGACTTCAGATAGCGAAAGGCTTCATCATAGGAATCGCTACCGCCGAGGCCTTCGATCTGGTCGTTGCAGGGAATCCATATTCCACCGCCGGAGACGGCGCTGGTACCGCCGTAACGGTCGGACTTCTCGACCAGCAGCGCGGACAGTCCCAGCGACTGGGCGCACAGCGCGGCGGTCATCCCGCCGGCGCCGGAGCCCACCACGACCACATCGAACTGATGATCCCAAGCGTCTTCGGGCTTGCCTGAATCCATGATGTCGCCCGCCTCAGATGAATACGTCGGTGTTGTCGCGACCCAGCATGAATCCGCCGTAGTTACGGACGAACTGGTCGGGATTGTTGGCGTAGTGCCCGCGCGCGGCGTAGATATCGAACAGGTAGCGGTGCAGCGGGAAGTCGGTGAAGATGCCGCGCCCGCCGCAGGCCGAGAACAACTGGTAGGCGTGGCGCGCGCAGCGATCCACCACCTGCGCCGCCTGTGCCCGAAAATGCAGCCGCTGCTGCATATCGTCCAGCGGCTCGCCGGCGCGCACCTTGTCCATCAGTACGCTGAAGTTGCGGTCCAGTATCAGCTTCATTTCGTCGATCGCGAGACTGGTTTCGGCCACCGCCAGCTGCGCCGGCGCCTGCTCGGACGTCTTGTTGCCCATGTCACCGACACGGACCTTGGCGAAATCGAGGAACACGTTCAGCGCACCCTGCAAACCACCGATTGCCGCCGAGGACACGGCGCGGACGAAGATCTGACCGAACGGCAGCTTGTAGAGGTCCGCGGTGAAGGTTTCACGTCCCGGATTGGTTCCCATGAATCCGTCGAGGCCGCGATGCGTACGGTATTCGGGAACGAACACGTCCTTGACCACGATGTCCTTGGAACCCGTTCCCTTGAGACCCATGACATGCCAGGTGTCGACCACGTCGAAATCGGACCGCGGCAACAGAAACGTGCGGTATTCCGGCGGCTGACCCTCGTTGAAGATCAGCCCACCGAGGAACACCCAGTCGCAATGATCGATGCCGCTGGAAAAGCCCCAGCGCCCGGAGAAGCGGAATCCGCCGTCTGCCGGCTTGACCTGCCCCTTGGGCATGTAGGTCGAGGCGATCAGCACCGAGCTGTCGTCTTTCCAGACATCTTCGGCGGCGCGCGGATCGAACAAGGCGATCTGCCAGTTGTGAACACCGATCACGCCGTAGATCCAGGCGGTGGACATGCAGCCCTCGGCCAGCGTCATGCAGATCTCGTAGAACACCTGCGGGTCCATCTCGTAGCCGCCGTAGAGCTTGGGCTTGAGCACGTCGAACAGCCCGGCGGCCTTCATCTCGGCCACCGTCTCCTGCGGAACGCAGCGCTCGGCCTCGGCCTGAGGGGCGCGTTCGATCAGCTTCGGCACCAGCTCGCGTGCACGCTGCACCAGCACCTGCGGGCTCGCCGGCGTAGCGTGGGACGGAACCTTGACGGTCTTGAGTTCGCTCTGCACGGCGTTCTCCTTGCGAATTGAGTGCAGGCAACGGGCGGCCGGACGGCCCCCTCGTCACCACGACTGATTTCACCTGCCGGCCACGGCGATGGCTTCACCCAAAGTGAGTAGCCGGCCGCGACGTTTCGCCGACCTCGGTCGATTCACTCAAACGGATGATGTTCCAGCCCTGCCCCCTGCCCAGACTGGCTGGCATTCATTGGTATCTGCTGGGAGCAAGCACAATGGCAACGGTCATGAGAAGCGCGAGCGGTTCGACGCCGATGCATCAAATCGAGGCGGCCAAGCCGGTGGAGCGTTATGCACGCGGCTGGCACTGCCTGGGCCTGGCCAGCGATTACCGCGACGGCAAGCCCCATTCCCTGGGCGTGTTCGGAACCCGTCTGGTGGTGTTCCCCGACCAGGAAGGGCAGCTCAAGGGTCTGACGGCCTGGTGCCCGCACATGGGCGCCGACCTAGGCCTTGGCGAATTGAAGGACGGCACCGTGGCCTGCCGCTTCCACGGCTGGCAGTGGGGCGGAGACGGCGGCTGCAAGCACATCCCGTACGCTAAGCGCATTCCGCCCAAGGCGCGTATCCAGACCTGGCAGACGATGGAGGACAACGGCCTGCTGTTCGTGTGGAACGATCCGGAAGGCAATCCGCCGCCGCCGGAAGTGACGATCCCGCGCATGGAACAGGCGTTCTCGGACGAATGGTCCGACTGGTCGATCGTGAAATGGACCATCAACAACAACTGCCGCGAGCTGATCGACAACCAGTCCGATCTCGCGCACTTCGAGACCGTGCACGGCCCGTTCAAGCTGGTGTACTTCGCCAACCTGTTCGACGGACACAAGGTCTCGCAGGTCATGATGGGCGCCAATGAACGTCTTGGCGGCGGCAAGCTGCTCAAGACCGTGGCGACCTACTTCGGCCCGGCGTATCACATCACCCACATGAAGGGCGAATCGCAGGGGGTTCCGATCGAATCGATTCTGCTGAACACGCATGTGCCGATCGACCAGAACAGTTTCGAGCTGCGCTTCGGCGTGATCGTGAAGAAGATCCCCGGGCTGTCCGAGGAACAGAACAAGGAGATGATCCAAGCCTATGTGGAGGCGTCCTGCCAGGCCTTCGGCGAGGACGTCGAGATCTGGCACAACAAGGTGCGCATCGACAATCCGCTGCTGTGTGACGGCGATGGCCCGATCTATCAGCTGCGTCAGTGGTACGAACAGTTCTACGTCGACGCCGAGCAGATCCCGGCAGCGCAGCAACAGCGACGCATCATCGAGAACGACCTGGGCGTCGGCGACGAGAAGCCGCCGGTCACCCACGTCTTCGAATAGCCGGGGTCAGGCGGCGACGCCTTCCATGTCGCTGGCCCCCCAGAATGCACGCATGGAAACGAACCGGCCGGACTCGTCGAAACGCATCACGTCGATCACCCGAATCACGGCGCGTCCGCTCGGCATGGTCAGCTCCACATCGAACGCCATGGCGGCTTCATCGCCGTGCGAAGCCCGTATCGGCGCGGCCAACCGCAGGCGCGCGCCGGTCTCAATCGAACGCTGATAGAACGCCGCGATGTCGGCACGACCGTTGATCACACCCTGCCCGACCGGGTCTTCGACGGTCGCATCGTCCGCGTACAGACTCACGATGCCTTCCCAGTCCGAGTGATTGAAGGCATCGATGTAGGCCTGCATGGCCTGCTTCATGGCGTGCTCGCTCATACCGTTCTGATCCTTGTACGTTCGGCCTGCCGGATGTCCAGGGAATGAATCCGCTGCCATTGAAATATCGCCAAGGAGATTTTTGGTCGTTTCCGCGCCGCGTGTCTCGTCCGTTCGGGTGAATCGCCGACGGGCGTACGCAGGCTTACTCGATCTGCGGATTGAGGTCCGACGGTAAGCTGGATTTCTGCCTGAATTTTTGCCCTTGACGGCGTTCAATACGCCAGCGTATTGATACTCCGTCCGAATGGTCACAGAACCACGGATCAAGCGAATAAAAGGCCCTGGAACGGCCATCATCCGGCATGACGAAGAGGAGACCAGTCAATGCCCACGACAGTTGCATCTCTTGCCCAAGCACGGCAAGTCGACAGTCGGTCGCAATCGGTGCGAGCTTTGGAAATCTTCGATACCCAGGATTTCATCGACCTCGACAAACTGATCGGCGCCATCTATGACGGTCCCACCGAATCCCCACCCTGGCACAGCGCCATCGCATTGCTGCGGGAACGCCTCGGCGCCGCCCATGTCACGCTGATTCTGAGGCCGCCGTCCTCCGAAGAATCCGGCGTGATGATCAACACCGGCAGCACCACCACGCAGGGCGTGAGGTCCTACGAAACCCACTTCTTCGCGCTCGACCCGTTCGTGCGGCTGCCGGAAGGGGAAGTCGTCACCGCCGAGGAACTGATCGGCTCGCAGTGGCTCAAGAGCGCGATGTATCAGGAATACCTGAAGCCGCTCGATATCCGCCATCTGCTGGGTGCGGACATCTACACGCGTGACGGCATCGAATGCCGCTTCCGCGTGACCCGTACCGGCGACTCGCCGAAGTTCGACTCGGAAGACAAGGCTCTGGTCCGCATGCTGCTGCCGCACCTCAAGCGCGCGATCCAGCTGCATGCGCGACTCGATGTACTCGAATGCGAATATCAGCTGTTTTCCGGCACTGTGAATCGTCTGCTCCTCGGCATGATCACCTTCGGGCCGGGCGGCGAGCTGATCGACATGAACCAGGAAGCGCGCCGCATCCTCGACGAAAAGGACGGCATCAGCGCGATCGGCAAGACCCTGTGCGTGGACACCAGAAACGAAGGGCGCGAGTTGCAGCGCATGATCCGCAGCGCCGTCGCCGGCACCACTGGAGACGAGGGCCCCGGCGTGGTCGAGGCGATGTCGATCACACGTCCCTCCGGCCGTTCCAAGCTCGGCGTCCTGGTGCGCGCGATCCCGCTGGGACGCTGGTCCGAAAGCCGGCAGCGCCCGGCCGCCGCGGTATTCCTGCGCGATCCGGAATCCAACGCCGCGCATCCCTCGCAGGAACTCGTGCGACGACTGTTCGGGCTGACCCGGATGGAAGCCGCGCTCGCCCTGCTGCTGGCGGACGGCCAGACCCTGGACGAAGCGGCGGAAAGCCTGGGCGTACGACGCAACACCGCGCGTACGCATCTGCGCTCGATCTTCTGCAAGACCGGCGTCACGCGTCAGACCATGCTGGTGCGTCTGCTGCTCAACAGCGTGATCGCCCTGGGGTAGACCCGGCCGGCCCCCGGCAGCGTTCCCCTCCATCCTCGTCATTCCGGACAAGCCGCAGGCTTGATCCGGAATTCGTGCGGCATCCGGCAAGCTCGTGTGGATTCCCGGTTTGCCCCGCGCGGGCGCGAAATGACTGCGTAGCAGGCATATTTCCCGCTGAGCCAATCAGCCAGTACAACAAGCCGTGCAGTCCCCGCCGACTTTCCCGATAATGTGAAATCAGGGTTACGGTGGCATCGCCATCGTGTTTGCCGGGACGGAATCCGGCACCCGGCTCACGGCCGGACGACCGCAGGGAGTGTTTGGGTGGGGACCGATAATCAGCGCGCCGTATCGAAACCGGCCGCACGCCTCGGCGTGCCAGCCATACTGCTATTGGGCGGTAGTGGCTTGCTCGGCTCCGCTTCAGTCTGGGCGCAGGCAGCCGATACCGCCTCCCCGAAGCCGTCCTGGGAATCGTGCCTGACCGAGCAGGACATGGATGAACGCGTCTCGCGCTACAAGGCCAGCGTCGAGCAATATCGGCAGCAGGTTGCCGACCTCGAGCAGGAACTCAATGTGGCCCACCGCCTCGCCGAAAAGAAACTCGACGCGGCGCCTCCCAGTTGCGAGCCACCGCAAAGCATCCTCGAAGAGCTCAGCAACGTGCGCTCCGCCCTGGCCGTGCGCAATGAAGAGGTCAAACGCCTGCAGTCACGCCTGCAATTCGCGGAGTCCGATAACGGCGCGACCATCGCGCCGCCGCGCGTGCCCGCCCCCGTCAATGGCGGTCAAGTCCGCAATCTCCAGGCGCAGCTGGCCGCGGCACAGCGCGAAATCAACCAGCGCAGCGAGAACCAGGTCGAATTGCGTGAAAAGCTGCAGCGCTATGGAGAATCCCTGAACACATACGTGGCCCGCATCGACAGACTGGAAACACAACTGGCTGCGGCAACAGCGGGCGAAGCCGTGCCGGCCTCGGCCGACGGCGCTCAATTTGCGCAATTGCAGGCACAACTGAAGTTGACGCAGCAGCAGAACGAATCACTGCGGGCCGATATTGAACGACTGAACCGGGTTGCCGGCTCGGACACAGCAGAACTGCAGACCCAGGTTGCGACGCTGAGCACCGAACTGGCCAGCTTGCGGACACAACTGGCGGACCGTGATCGATCATTGCTGGCGTCGGAAGCCGGCCGGGATCAGCACAGCAATACATTGCGGGCACAGGCCGAAACCATCGATGCCCTGCAACAGCAGCTCGCAACAGCGCGCGGCGAAACCCGTCGCACGGTCGCCGCAAGTGCACAGACCGCCCCCGCGGCCAAGGATCATGACGCCACGACACCGTTGCCGGCACCGTCCGCCCCGTCCGCCACAGAGTCCGTCGCCGCGATCATGCCGGCGCCCGTTCGACCCCGGACCGAAGTAATCAGCCGACGTTCCGCTCGTGCCGTGGGCCGCGCCGACGTCTACGAAATTCCCTCGCTAAAGTCGGCCCGGATCGGCTTTATCGACGACGGACGCCCGCTCAGTGTCACGGAACGCAGCCTGGGTACGCAGCCCGCCTGGTACCACGTGCGCACCGCTCAGGGCTCCGGCGGCTGGGTCCGTTCGGAACAGTTGGAACTCAGCGACGCACAGTAGCCACGGCGCCGGCTTCAGGCACCTTCGGGGAGACGCTTGCCGCGCTGGGCGAGCAGGTGCGCGGTGATGTTCGGCGCCTCGTCGATCGGCGTCACGATCTCGTAAACACGCTCGTAACTGGCATGCTGAATCAACCAGCGTCCGTCCTGTTTCACGTAGCGATCCCGATACAGCGAGGTGCCGTCGGTGATGATCTTGCGCCGCAGATCCAGGAACCAGTCCTTGAGATACCAGACGCCGGTCGCCTCGCCCGGCGACACGAAATCGATCTCCGGATGGTGAACGTTGTGCACGGCGATCGCCTCGGCATGAAAGGCGTAGCCCAGCGCCTCGACGATCTTGTCACGCCCCTGCGCTTCGAAGCGGTAGGTGCCCCCGACGTAGCAGACGCTGGCATCCTCGGTGAACAGCGTGCGGACCTCGTCGGTGTTGGCGGTGTCGATGCAACGGCAGTACGCGTACTTCACTCTACGGATCAGTTCCAGGTCTTCGAGTGGCAGTGACATCGGTGTTCCTCCCTCTTCGCATGGTCACCGGATTATTTCCGGCGGCCATGCGCCCGACCTCACCCTTTGAGACGAACGTACTGGACCTGCTTGGGGTTTGCTCCTGAGGCCTTAGCAGGCTGTCGCCACGAGCACCGCTCAGGCCGCCTTCAATACCGATTCGGGACGATCGAACCGGGACAGCAGGGCCTGATTCGCGCAGAATCGATAATCGCCGGCATCCTCGCGTCCAGCGATCACCGATTCGCATTTCTCGACATTTCCGCAGCTCCGGCATTGCGCACGCGCCCGCTTGAGTTCCAGGGGACCAATGTCCACAGGCAGCTTTCGGGGCCGCACGCCGCGATGCTCCAGCAAACGGAGCATGCGCGGCGGGAGCGCGTCGAGCACACGAAGGGGCGCGGCTAGCAAGTGCTGCGGACGCAGATCGAAAACCGCCTCCAGAAGCAGCAGTGCCAGGAATATCCCGAGCACCGCATATTGCAGAACGAAAATCGGATCCTTAGGCATTGTTACTCACTCCTCTAGCTTGAATCCCGCTGCCGGAACCGGCATCAAGCCCGGTTGTCATCCGGCAGCAACCAAGCCATTTATAGGACTCGCAGGCCGACGCAACCTTGACCGGGATCAAGGCAAAAAGATCAACAAGCGGAAAGCCTTTGAACTCGCTCTCACCAGTTCGGACGAAGCACGGCAGCAGCTGCACGCTGTACCAAAACCGCATGCAAAACGCCGCAACGCAAGACGCGGGTCCGGATTCGGTTGAAGTCCACAGGAGATCGACATGATCCTAGATCTGGCGGCCGCGAACGATGCGGCGCCGCAAGCGGCCGAACCGATCGATTCCGGACCGGCAGACCACCGCGCCTTGCAGCGGCAAAGCGGCATCACCCTGATGAATACCTTGCTCGGCGCGATCTATGACGGACCAAGCGAATCGCCGCCGTGGCGTTCGGTGCTGCATGCGCTGCGCGAAGCCTTGCGGGCGAAGCATATTTCCCTCGTATTGCATCCGGCATTGCCCGAATCACCGGGAATCCGCTTCAAAACCGACACAGCGATCGCGAATGGGTCGGAAACCTTCCGTACCCACGTCTTCGCGCTCGATCCGTTCCCGGCGCTGCCGCCGGGCCAAGTGCATACGGCCCACGAAATTCACGGCGCTGAATGGGCCACCAGCGTCCTGCATCGCGACTACCTGCTGCCCCTGGATGTGGGCGCGCTGCTCGGCGCGGACATCCGCACGAAAGACGGGACCGACTGCAAAATCCGCGTCGCTCGCGACGCCCGGTCACCACCGTTCAGCCGTGAGGAGCGCGCACTGTGCCGGATGCTGTTGCCCCACCTGCAACGCGCTATCGAACTGCACCTTCGGCTGGACGGCCTCGACTGTGAGCAGCAGTTCTATTCGGGTGTGATCGACCGACTCGAGCTCGGCATCATCGGTCTTGCCGGCAACGGGAGCATTGTCGACATCAACGCTGAAGCCCGTCGGCTACTCGAACAGAAGGACGGATTGTCTGCGGACTCCGCAACGATCAACGCCAAGCTGCTGGCCGAAAACCGTCAGCTGCATGCGCTGGTGCACGAGGCCATTCGCGCCGATGGCGCGCAAACGCCACCACTGCTGCGGGGGTTGCGCCTGAAGCGCGCCTCGGGCCGCCGTCCCCTGGGCATACTGCTGCGTTCAGTCGCACCGGGAAAGCGCGGCGAAGTCCAGGCGCGCCCGGCCGCCGTCGTATTTCTGCGCGATCCGGATGCCGGCTCGCAACTGTCGGACGATCTGCTGCAGCAACATTTCGGCTTCTCCCGCACCGAAGCCGCGCTCGCGATGCATCTGATGCAGGGCCTGAGCCTGGGCGAAGCCGCGAACCAGCTCGGACTCAAGTCCGAAGTGGCCCGCAGCTACCTGCGCTTCGTCTTCAGCAAGACCGGCGTGACCCGCCAGACGATGCTGGTGCGCAAGCTGGTCACCACGATGGCCTCACTTGGCTGAGCCCGCGCTATTTTCGCCGTGGCGGCTCGGCCCGCTTCCGCTGCGCAACCGCTTCATCAAATCGGCCACCAACGAAGGCATGGCCAAGGGCGGCGTTCCATCCAAGGCGCTGGTGGAACACCATCGCGCCGTGGCCGCCGGCGGCGTTGCGATGACCACCGTGGCGTACTGCGCCGTCAGCGCCGACGGGCGGACCTTCGTCGATCAGGTGCAATTGAACGCGGACAGCGTACCGCAGCTGCGCATGCTCACCGATGCGGTACATCGCGAAGGCGCCGCGGCCTGCGCGCAGATCACCCATGGGGGCGCTTTCACGTTCCTGCCGGAACTGTCGACGCGCTATCCACGCAGCGCGTCGGGCGGCTTCAATGCGCCGGGGGTACTGTCCGGACGTTTGTTCAAACGGGCAATGCGTGCCGACGACATGGACGCCGTCGCCGGACAGTTCGTCGCTGGCGCGCGGCGCGCCCAAGCCGCCGGATTCGACGCGGTAGAGATTCACATGGGCCACGGCTATCTGCTCAGCCAGTTTCTGTCGCCGGCCTACAACCGACGAGGCGACCGCTACGGCGGCGATGCCACGGCGCGGGCCCGTTACCCCGCCGAGATCCTGCGCCGCGTGCTCGACGCGGTCGGCGACACGCTCGCGGTCAACTGCAAGCTCAGCGTGACCGAAGCCTTCAAGGGCGGTGGAACCGCCGAGGATGCCGCTGCCATCGCCCGTGTACTGGAACGCGAGGGCGCGCAGCTCCTGGTCCTGTCCGGCGGCATGAACGTGGAATCGCCGTGGGCGATCTTCGGCAGCCACATGCCGAGCGCCGCGACCGACACGATCCAGAACCCGGTGATCAAGGCCGCCACACGCCTGACGCGCCTGTGGGCGCCCAGGATCGAATTCCGAGAACTCTACCTGCGCGAGCACTCGCTGAAGCTGCGCGCCGCCGTGGATATGCCGCTGGCCTACCTCGGCGGCGTGCAGTCACTGGATGCCGCGCGGCAGGTTCGCAATGACGGTTTCGACGCCATCGTCATGGGCCGCGCCCTGCTCCACGAACCGGACTTGATCAATCAATTCCGGGACGGTACGAGCACACGCTCCGGCTGCACGGCCTGCAACGAATGCGTGGTGACGATGTACACGCCGGGCGGCACCCAATGCGTACTGCGTCCTTTGAACGATCCGGAACTCAACCGCCAGGCGGCCGGTTGACGCTGGCCGCGTCGAGGAAAGCCGGCCGTTCTCCGCCCCCGTGCAGTAGCAGATTGCTGCCGGAGACATAGGCAGCCTCGGTCGAACTCAGCCACACACAGGCTCGGCCGATATCCGCAGGTTCGGCGAGACGTCCCAGAGGGATGGTCCTGGCCACCGCGGCAATCCCGGCTTCATCGCCGTAATGCAGGTGCGACTGCTCGGTCAGCACCGGCCCCGGACTGACCGCGACCACGCGAACCCTGGGCGCCCACTCCACTGCGAGCGTCTGCACGAGATTCAGAATGGCGGCCTTGGCGGCGCCGTAGGCCGCGGTGCCCGGCGAAGGGCGCAATCCACTGACGCTGCTGACGAAGACGATGCTGCCGCCATCCACCGCCTGCATCATCGCATTCGCCTTCTGCGCCAGATGGAACGGCGCCAGCAGATTGAGTTGAAAGATCTTCTCGTGCAGGCGCGGCGAAGCCTGATCGGCCATCGCGAACGGCGTGCCGCCGGCGTTGTTGATCAGTACATCGAGGCGACCGTAACGGTCCTGGACTTGGTGAAACAGCGCATCCACATCCTCGGATTTGCGCAAGTCGGCCGCGATGAACTCGGCGGCCGCTTTGCCGACTGCCGGCAGCGCGTCCGGCACTTCACGGCCGCAGGCGATGACGATGTCGCCCGTCGTCAGAAAACATTCGCTGATGCCGCGCCCCACCCCCTTGGCGCCGCCGGTGACCAGCACCACCCTCGCCTGCTTGCCGCTCATGCCCGCATCGCTGTTTGAATGACGAGCCCATGCTACCGATGACTCAGCCACGTCACCGTAGTCCAAAAGGGTGAAGTTTCGCAGGCACTTGCGCGACACCATGAGCAACAGATTTCGCGGGCTCCTGCGCCCGCCCTCCGATCGCCGGGACTCAAGCCTCATGACGAACAAGCCGGTTCCAGAAGGCCAGTACGCGACGCTGCCCAACGGCCACACGATCCACTATCTGGATCAGGGCAGCGGCACCACCGTGGTATTCCTGCACGGCTCCGGTTCCGGCGCCTGCGGGCACAGCAATTTCAAGGGCAACTATCCGGCGCTGGTCGAGGCCGGCTATCGCGTCATCGTGCAGGACCTGATCGGTTACGGCTATTCCGACAAGCCGGACGACATCGACTATCCGCTGGAACTGTTCGTGCAGTGCGTGAAGCAGACGCTGGACACGATCGGCGTGACACGCTGCACCCTGGTCGGCAACTCGCTGGGCGGCGCCGTCGCCATCGGCTTGGCGCTCAAACATCCCGAGATACTCGACAGGCTGGTGCTGCTGGCACCCGGCGGCGTCGAGGAACAGGCGGATTATTTCAAGATGCCGGGCATGGCGGAGATGAAAGAGGTCTTCACCTCGCCGGAGCCGATGACAGCATCGCGCATGCTGGATTTCTTCCGGACCGTGTTTACCGTCAACCCGGACTGTGTCGACGAGCAGCTCGCCAATGAACGCCATGCACTGATGCAGCTGCAGAATCCGCGTGTGATGCAGTCCATGCGAGTGCCGGACATGACGGCGGATCTGCACCGAATCAGCTGTCCGGCGCTGGGATTCTGGGGCATGCAGGACCAGCTGATGCCGGAGACCGGCATTCTCAAGCTCGCCAGGAATATCCCGAAGCTGCGCATGATCGTCGTGCCGCAATGCGGCCACTGGGTGATGATCGAGCATCGCGATCTGTTCAACCGCATGCTGCTCGACTTCCTGGCACATGGCTGATGGCGCTGAGCCCCGCCGCCCATTCGCGTCTCGGCGACGAGCTGTTCGAAGCACTGCGTGCACGCCGCACGCTGGCGCCGCTGATCGAGCGCGAGCCGGACATCGGGATCGACGATGCCTATGCGATTTCCCGGCATATGCTGGGACGCCGCCAGGCGCAGGGGGAACGGCTGGTCGGCAAGAAGATCGGCGTCACATCCAAGGCCGTGCAGGACATGCTCGGCGTGCATCAGCCGGACTTCGGGTTTCTGACCGACCGCATGCAGCTGCACGACGGCGCAATCGTGAGCATCGCGGACGCCGGCCTGATCCAGCCGCGCGCCGAAGGCGAGATCGCTTTCGGACTGAAGCAGGACTTGCGCGGTCCGGGCGTGACGATCGAAGACGTGCTCGACGCCACCGACTTCGTCTCGCCCTGCTTCGAAATCGTCGACTCGCGCATCCGCGACTGGAAGATCGCGATTCAGGACACCGTAGCCGACAACGCGTCCTGTGGCGTCTTCGTGATCGGCGGTGCGCGCGTGAACCCGCGCAGCCTCGATCTGGCGGCCGCGAAGATGGACATTCACAAGAACGGCGAGCTTGTCGCCAGCGGCCTGGGCTCCGCCGTGCAAGGCCATCCGGCCGCCGCCGTGGCCTGGCTCGCCAATACCCTGTCGCGCTACGACATCCCGTTCCTCGCCGGCGAAATCATCCTCTCCGGCTCGCTGGCGCCTCTGCTGCCGGTCGTAGCGGGCGACCGCTTCGCCATGCGCATCGCCGGCCTCGGCAGCGCCTCCGTCGGATTCGAACCCTGAGCACCTCATGAGCAAAATCAAGTGCGCCATCATCGGCTCCGGCAACATCGGCACCGATCTGATGTACAAGCTGCAACGCAGCCCGATCCTGGAGCCGGCCTGGATGGTCGGCATCGATGCGGACAGCGAAGGCCTGGCCCGCGCCCGGGCCGCCGGCATCAAGACCACCGCCGAGGGCGTGGACGGTCTGCTTGCACATGTTCTGGATGACGAGGTGCGCATCGCCTTCGACGCCACCTCCGCCTATGTCCACAAGGAAAACTCGGACAAGCTGACGGCACTCGGCGTGATGATGATCGATCTCACACCGGCCGCGATCGGGCCCTATTGCGTACCGCCGATCAACCTGCGAGAGCATGCCGGCCGGCGCGAGCCCAACGTCAACATGGTGACCTGCGGCGGCCAGGCGACGATACCGATGGTCTACGCCGTGTCGCGCGTGCAGAAGGTGCGCTATGCGGAAATCGTAGCCACCGTGGCCTCGAGATCGGTCGGTCCCGGCACGCGCAAGAACATCGATGAGTTCACGCGCACCACGGCGGCCGCGGTCTCCGCGATCGGCGGCGCCGACCAGGGCAAGGCGATCATCGTGATCAATCCGGCGGAGCCACCGTTGATGATGCGCGACACCATCCATTGCCTGACCACGGACACGCCGGACCGGGCGGCGATCGAGCGGTCGGTGCGCGAGATGATCGCCGAGGTACAGAAATACGTGCCCGGCTACCGCCTCAAGAACGGCCCGGTGTTCGACGGCAAGCGCGTCACCACCTATGTCGAAGTCGAGGGGCTCGGCGACTTCCTGCCGAAATACGCCGGCAACCTCGACATCATGACGGCCTCGGCGGCCCGCACCGCCGAGATGTTCGCCGAGGAAACGCTGGCCGGGCGGCTCAGCTTCGAAGCGGCACTGGTCTGAGATGGGCCACATCGCGCAACGCAGGCCGCAGCAGATCTCGCGCGAGCATGGCCATCGTTTCGAACATCTGACGGACAGCGCCGCAGATAAGTCCTGCAAACACGCCGCCTGAGCGCGCGACGTCACGGAGCCACCACATGAGTCCCCTCGAAGGCAGAAAGATCAAGGTCCATGACATGTCGCTGCGCGACGGCATGCACCCCAAGCGCCACCAGATCACGATCGAGCAGATGAAGACGATCGCGACAGGGCTCGACGGCGCCGGCGTTCCGCTGATCGAGATCACCCATGGCGACGGACTCGGCGGCGAATCCGTCAACTACGGCTTTCCGGCCGCCAGCGACGAGGAATACCTGCGTGCGGTGATCCCGCTGCTGAAGACCGCCAAGGTCTCGGCCCTGCTGCTGCCCGGCATCGGCACGGTGGACCATCTGCGCATGGCCGCGGACTGCGGTGTCACCACGATCCGCGTCGCCACGCATTGCACCGAGGCCGACGTCTCCGAACAGCACATCGCGCTGGGCCGGCAGATGGGGCTCGATACCGTGGGCTTTCTGATGATGGCGCACATGATCGAGCCGCAGAAACTGCTCGAACAGGCGCTGCTGATGGAGTCCTACGGCGCCAACTGCATCTACGCCACCGACAGCGCCGGCTACATGCTGCCGGACGATGTGAAGGCACGCATCGGCCTGCTGCGTGAGCGACTCAAGCCCGACACGGAGCTGGGCTTTCACGGTCATCACAATCTTTCGATGGGCGTGGCCAACTCGATCGCCGCGGTCGAGAGCGGCGCCAACCGCATCGACGCCGCCTGCGGCGGCCTCGGTGCCGGCGCCGGCAATACACCGATGGAAGTGTTCGTGGCGGTCTGCGAGCGCATGGGCATCGAAACCGGCGTGGACGTGTTCAAGATCTCCGACGTCGCCGAGGATCTGATCCTGCCGATTCTCGACTTTCCGATCCGGATCGACCGCAATGCCCTCACGCTGGGTTTCGCCGGCGTGTATTCCTCGTTTCTGCTGTTCGCGCAGCGCGCCGAGAAGAAATACGGCATTTCGGCGCGGGAAATCCTGCTGGACCTCGGCCGGCGCGGCATGGTCGGCGGGCAGGAGGACATGATCGAGGACGCGGCGCTGACCATGGCCCGCGAACGCGGCCTGCTCAGCCCGTCCGTGGCCTAGGCCCGGGACGATGCCCGTCGCCGCAGCGGAGGTCGTGATCGATGCCCCGATCGGACAGGTCTGGGACGCGATTCTCGATATCGACCGCTATCCCGAATGGAATCCGTTCACGCCGAAGGTCGATTGTCCCGGCGGCCCGCGCGTGGGCGCACCGATCCGTCTGCATGTGCGCTGGGGCAACGGCAAGGCGATGATCTCGCCGGAACGCGTCGTTCGCATCGACCCGCCGGCCACCGATTCCGACGGCGTGGTCCGGGGCGTGTACGGCTACAACTTCGGCACCCTGGCCGCCACGCTCAATCTGGTACGCAGCGAGCGCCTGCAGATCGTGGAAGCCGAAGCGGACGGCCGGACACGGTATCGCACGCGCATCAGACTCACCGGCCTGCTGTCCGGACTGACGCCGATCGCGCAGGTGCAGGACGGCTTCGATCGGCAGACCGCCGCGCTCAAGACCTACTGCGAATCCGCCCGCAGGGCTTGAATCCAGGCCGACTGCCCTTCGCCTGCGACGACAAGGGCGCTGACTCGGTCGCGCTACACCCTCGAACAAGGGGGACGGCGCCCTGCCGCGCGCGAGTGGCAGGAAATATGCGTCCACATCGGCGAAACCGAGCCGCCGAGCACCATGTCCATTCCCGCGCCGCGAAATTCCGGACCTCCGCCCCGCTCGGCCCTGAAAACCCGCCTGTCGAGCGCCCTGGCGTGGACCCCGTTCGACGATCCGGATCGCCTCGACGAGCTGATCAGCCCACTCGGCAGCCGTTTCGCCCTGACGCGCCTGCTGGCGCGCGTCGAATCCGTTGAAACGGAAACGCCGGACACCTGCAGCTTTCACCTGCGCCCCAACTGGCGCTGGCGCGGCTTCTCCGCTGGCCAGCACCTGCGCGTGGGCGTCGACATCGACGGACGCCGGCACTGGCGCAGCTACAGTCTCAGTTCCGGTCCGGCCGAACGCCGGCGCATCCGCATCACGGTGAAGCGCCAGCCTGGCGGCAAGGTCTCAAACTGGCTGCACGACAATGTGCGCGCCGGCGCCGTGCTGATGCTGGCAGCCGCCGAAGGAGACTTCGTACTGGCGCCGCCCGTTCCGGACAAGCTGCTGCTGATCGGTGCCGGCAGTGGCGTGACGCCGCTGCATTCACTGCTGCAGGCCTTGCGCGACGCGCCCGATGCGCCCGACGTCTGCTTCGTTCACGTGGCCCGCGACCGCGAGCACGCCATTTTCGCGGAGGCCTTCGAGGCGATGGCGCGGCAATGGCCGCGATTACGGCTGATCCGGCACTTCACTGCAGAGTCCGGACGCCCGGTCCTGTCCGATCTGCTGGCGAAGATTCCGGACTTCGCCGAGCGCGAATGCCTGCTGTGCGGTCCGGAGGCGCTGATGCAGACGGTGCGGAATCAGTGGAACACGCTGGGCCTCGGTGCGCGGCTGCGCTGGGAACACTACGGTCTTCATTTCGAAGCTGCGGCCGCCGCCGAACGGTCCAGCGTGACCTGCCTGAGCTCGGGCCGGAGCTTCGATGCAGCCGGCGACACCCCGCTGCTGGTCGAGGCCGAACGCGCGGGACTGGCGCCGACCCACGGCTGCCGCCGCGGCATCTGCCACAGCTGCCGCTACCTCAAGCAAAGCGGCATCGTCCACAACCTGCTCACCGGCGAAATTTCGTCGGAACCGGAACAATTCATCCAGCTCTGCGTCTGCGCCGCGCGCAGCCCGCTGGCGCTGCAGGATTTATGAGTGGCACCACCACATCGCACGGGGACATCGATGAGCACTTCCGCCACCTTGACACGGCATCAGATCGACACGCTGCAGGCCGAACTCGACGCCATCGGCAGTGAACTGCGCGCCGATCTGGGCGCGCGCGACGCGCGCCATATCCGGCGCGTGGTGCGGCTTGCGATGTGGTGCGCGATCAGCGGCCGCAGTCTGCTGATGTTCGGGCGCGACCCGATCAGTTTCGCCGCCGGGGTGCTGTTGCTCAGCGTATCGCGCATTCTCGATGTCATGGAGATCGGCCACAACGTCATCCACGGCCAGTACGACTGGATGAACGATCCGCGACTCGACTCGCGGACCTTCGAATGGAACACCCTGTGCACCTCGGCCAACTGGAAGCACTCGCACAATGTCATCCACCACAATCACACCAATATCCTGGGGCTGGACCGCGATCTCGGCTACGGCATCCTCAGGGTCTGCGACGAACAGCGCTGGGAACGGCGACACCATGCCCAGCCCTTGATCTATCTGATCATGATCCTGATTTTCGAACTGGGGATCGGCACCTACGACGCGGAAGTGGACGCCCTGCGCGAAAAGCGCATCTCACGTGCCGAGTTCATGCAACGCCTGCAACCGTTCCGCCGCAAGCTGCGCGGCAAGCTGATCAAGGAGTACCTGTTCTTTCCGCTGCTGGCCCTGCTGACCGGCAACGCCCTGCGCGTACTCGCCGGCAATTTCCTGACCACGCTGCTGGTTCAGGCCTGGACCAACATCATCATCTTCTGCGGCCACTTCACGCAGCGCGTACGCATCTACACGCAGGCGGAAACCGCCAAGGAGACGCGCGGCGACTGGTATATCCGCCAGATCGAAGGATCGAGCAACATTGACGGGCCACGCTGGTTCTTTCTGCTCACCGGCCACCTCTCGCATCAGATCGAACATCATCTGTTTCCGGACATTCCGGCGCACCGTTATCCGGACATCGCGCCGCGCATCCGCGGAATCTGCGCACGCTACGGCGTCCAGTACAACAGCGGCACCCTGTGGTCGCAGTACGCCGCCGTCATCGCGCGCCTGCTGCGCTACTCACGCCGACCCTCCGAACCCATGGCAATTGCCTGATACCAGTCTCGATATATCAGCCTCGATCGGATCGACGCCGCTCGATTCGCAGGGGAAATTCACGTCTCGCCGTGAACGGCAGGCCCGAGCATCCCGGCACGTGTCGCCCAACCGTAACAAACAGCCGCAACAATCCCCGGCCTCGCTTCGAGCGTATGCCGCCCGAAGCTGACTTCGGCCAATTGGGGGAATCCAGAAAATGCCGCATTCCAGGAAGGCGCTGCTCGGCGCCGTATTCGTTTCGCTATCCGCTCTGCTCGCCGCCTGTGACGGCGACGATGGTTCGAACGGGACGCCCGGTGCTCCGGGAACACCCGGCTCCAGTGGCAACGACGGCCTGGATAGCCTGATCCGCCAGACCGCGCTGTCCTCCGGCAATGCCAATTGCCCGAGCGGCGGCACGCGCATCGATTCCGGACTGGACAGCGACGACGATGGCGAGCTCGACGACGCCGAAGTCATGGACACGTCCTACGTCTGCGTCGCCGGCACCGACATGAATTTCAACCGCATCGCCGTGCTGCCGGTCTGCCTGCAGGACGATGCGAGCTGCGACAGCGACGACGGCACTGCCGCCGAAATCGTGGCTGCCAGCATCGACGGCCGCACGCTGATCTATTCCGACAGCCCGGGCGAGCGCATCGGCTTCGTCGACATCAGCAATCCCGAAGCGCCGTTGGCGATCGGCACGCTGGACCTCGCCGGTGAACCGACCTCGGTGGCCGTACTCGGACCCTATGCTCTGGTTGGCGTGAACACCGCAGCCGATTTCGTGAACGTTTCCGGCCAACTCGACGTGGTCGACATCGCCACGCAGACGATCCTGCGTTCGATCGACGTCGGCGGCCAACCGGACTCCGTTGCCGTCAGCCCGGACGGTGCCTACGCCGCCGTGGTGATCGAAAACGAGCGTGACGAGGACCTCGGCGACGGCGCACCGCCGCAGCTTCCTGCGGGCAGCCTGGTGGTCGTGGACCTCCTCGGTTCACCGGCCGAGTGGACCACGCGCACGGTGTCGATGGTGGGCGTCGCCGACCTCTATGCCGCCGATCCGGAACCGGAATACGTCGACATCAACGAGCACAACATCGCGGTTGTAACGCTGCAGGAAAACAACCACATCGTGCTGGTCGATCTCAGCAATGGCAGCATCGTCAACGATTTCAGCGCCGGCACGGTGGACCTCGACCAGATCGACGCAACCGAGGAGGAGCCCGCGCTGATCTCGCAGACCGAGTCGCTGTCCGCGATCCCGCGCGAACCGGACGGCGTCACCTGGATCGGCAACGAGCTGTTCGTCACCGCCGACGAAGGCGATCTTGACGGCGGCAGCCGTGGCTTCACGGTGTTCAACACCGCAGGCGAGGTCGTGTTCGAGGCCGGCAATGCGCTGGACCACATCGTGGCGCGCATTGGCCACTATCCGGATGCGCGTTCCGAGAACAAGGGCAACGAACCGGAGAACGCCGAGTTCGGGCGTTACGGCAACAACAATTTTCTGTTCGTGGCCTCGGAACGCTCCAGCGTGATCTTCGTCTATGACGTCGCGGACCCGATCAATCCGGTCTACAAGCAGGTGCTGCCGGCAGGCCTCGGCCCCGAGGGCGTGCTCGCCATCCCCTCGCGCAATCTGCTGATCGCCGCCAGCGAAGAAGACTCGCGTGACGACAAGTTCCGTTCGGTGCTCAACATCTACCGCTACGAGGTCTCGTATCCGGCCTACCCGACGATCGCCTCGGCCGACCGCGAAGACGGAACTCCGATTGCCTGGAGCGCCATGTCCGGCCTGGCGGCAGACCCGCTCAACGCAAACACGCTCTACGCCATCGAGGACAGCTACTACGCCAGCAACCGCATCTTCACGCTGGATGTCAGCACCATCCCGGCACGTCTGAGCACGGAAACCCCGATCAGCGACGCTGGCGACGTCTTTGCCGCCATCGACACCGTGGCTCTGGCCGATGCCTCGGTCGACGATGACGACGCCACACGCATCTCGGTGTTCGACGAGGCCGACCTGGCCGCCCTGATCAATGACGACAAGACCGTCAACATCGATCCCGAAGGCATCGCGGTGGCCAGCGACGGCGGATTCTGGGTCGCGTCCGAAGGCGCCGGCACGGTCGGCGACGATGGCCAGCCCGTCAACAGCCTCAACTTCCTGTTCAAGACTGACGCCAACGGCGTCATCGAGCAGGTCATCACGCTGCCGGACGAGGTCAACGCCAAGCAGATCCGGTTCGGCTTCGAGGGCGTCGCCGAATACAACGGCTCGGTCTACGTCGCATTTCAGCGCGTCTGGGCCGGTGACGACAATGTCCGCCTCGGTGTCTACGACACCGTCGCGCAAACCTGGTCGTTCCTGTACTACGAACTGGATGCGGTGGAATCGCAGTTCGGCGGCTGGGTCGGTCTGTCCGACCTGACCTCACTGGGCGACGGTCGCTTCCTCGTGCTCGAACGCGACAATCAGGGCGGACCGGACGCCGCGATCAAGCGCCTGTACAGCATCGACGTGACTGGCCTGGCGGCCGACAGCCTCGTCAGCAAGACCCTGGTCCGCGATCTGATGCCCGACCTCATCGCCACTGGCGGCCCGGTGCCCGAGAAGATCGAAGGCTCCGCATTCACGCTCGACCGCAAGGTCTACATCGTCAACGACAATGACGGCGTCGATGACAACAGCGGCGAAACCGAGCTGCTGAACCTGGGCGCGATCCTCGACTGATCGAACCAGATGCACAGCCCCGGAGACGGCCTCGCCGCTCCGGGGCTTTCTTTGTATCAGCGGCAAAGACGCAGGCGCCGATACCGGATCTGCGCAAGAACCGCCATGAACGCCAGCCACCACGATCCGGCGCTGCCGCCATCGCTGGCGCCTTCTTGGTCGTTGTCCTGAAGGCTCACCGCCATTTCGCGCTGCTCGCCAAGCACGGCGCCCACCGGATCCGTCAGCATGATTCTGAATTCTTCCTGATCTTCAGGCTCTGAATCGTCCAACAGCAAGACCTCGATCGTCTTGGGCGTGGCGTCTCCGTCCGCCCAGTAAAGCGTGCCGCTGCTTTCCAGGAAATCCGTGCCGGTGTTCGCGGTATCGTCCCGTGTCCGATAGCGGACACTGAGCGCGCCGCTGCCACCCTCCCGAAGCGCCGCCCGTGGGCGGCGTGATCAGAGCGCTAAAACTAGTAGTCCTCACATGAGAAGACTACGGAGGTGAGGTCTGAGCCGAATCGAGGGGCGCCCCCTTCTCCCTTCGGGAGAAGGGTTGGGGATGAGGGCGCTCGGCGCCCATTTGTACGCCGAAATTGCCCCTGCGGCAGACGCCCTCACCCCAGCCCTCTCCCGGAGGGAGAGGGAGAAACTCGTTTTTTGCAAAACCCGAAATTATCAAGTGGATGGAGTACTAGCGCAGATAGATACAACAATTCGGATTAGCGACCAGCGACCGCGCGCGCGCGTCGGCCTGGGTGATCTCGGCGCGACTCAGCTGGCGTTGCAGATCGCGCAGCAACTGCGATGCCTGCACCTCCTGGCCGAAGGCTTCGGAAACGATCTGGTAGGCGCGCAGGTAGACGTAGGCTTCCTGCTTGTCGGTCGACTCCATTTCGCCATTGAGATAGGCCGCGGCCAGGTGCCAGAGTGCATTGGCGCTGCCGTTCTCCTGCGCCTTGTGCAACCAGGCCGCCTGGCGTTCACGCAGGTTCTTCGTCTCGGTCTGGGCGTGGACGTTGCAGGAACGCAGTTCCTTCTCGCGGCAGATGTCGTCCGGCGGGAGCTGGAATACCATCGATTCCATGGCCTCCACCGAGCCACGATCGGCCGCCGCCGCCATGACCTCGTAGTAGCGATCGCGCACCTTGGCATTGATCCCTTCGCAACGCGCATAGCGGCGGCGCAGTTCTGCGGCCGTCCACTCAGGGTCGGTTGCGCTGCCGGCCCATTGGCGCGTCTTCTGGGCGCTTTCGATGCTGGTCTTCAAGGCATGCGGCGTCGCGTCGAACTGGCTGCATTCCATCAGCACCAGCCCCAGCTGATACATCGCATCCGCATTTCCGGCTTTGGCTTCCGCGTACTTTTCCGTGTAGAAGGCGTTCAGCGGGCCCAGCGGAAGTTGCGCACGACGCCGTACGACAACCTGCGCAGGACGGGGCGGCGCCAGGCTGAGCGCGGCGCGGGACGCGGACTGCGCCGCTGGCTTGACCGAGCCCGGTGTGCTTGCCCGCGCAACTGCAGACTGGGATTCAGCACGGCTGACCGGTTCCCGCTCCTCGGTCGGGGAGGATGCCCCCGTCGCGGAATGAACCGGCACAGTGACCGTGCGCGGGTTTGGCGAGACACTACCCGGACCATCCAGCCGATGCGGAAGCGTACATCCCGCCATCAGCAAGGCCGGTGCGATCAGCGCACTTGCTGTGAGCCAGCTTTTTGTTGAGTACAACGCCCCCTCCCGAATGGCAGCGATCCTGCCGCCAAAAATTGCGGCGACCCTCTCCACCGCCTTCGCGTTCGCCCTGCACGAATTGAAGCAGGCCGACAGCTTATGCGTACCGCCCGTCGTCAGCAAAGATCGATGCTGTGGTGAATTATCCGGCAAGCCTGCTGCGATGGCCTTGTCTTTTGCCGACAGGACGATGTCTGCTCCTGGCTGCCGGCTGCTCCGAAACGCACATACCGCTACGCTGTCGTTGGCTGCGATATTCATGACGAATCTCCTTGCGCTTTCCCTGTTGCCCGATTGGCTTTTCGATCAAGCCCTGCTGCCGCGCTGCCCGTTGTGGCCGGGAAACAGCGGCGGTGCGGAACCGATCAAACGGGCTGGCATTGAGATTCAATCGCTCATACCGATGAACGGTAGCGATAAACGGCATGGATAAGCTGGCGCGCATTAAAAGCCTGAATTGTGCGTGAGCGACTTCCTGCTTTGCGTGTAGGGAAATCTTTACCGGGCTGTCGGATGCGCGCTACAGCAGGAAAACCAAAGCGCTGGCGAGGCAGCGAAGGGCACCATGCTGGAAAATGAAAACCCGCCGCGGCCAGGAACCGGGCGGGTTCTGTCACAAGCCAGGACTCAGACCGCGAACTGCCTCGTGAATGCCTCGGCGAAGGCGCCGAACTGGTCGGCCGGCAGGTCGTTGACGCCCGCCGCCGCGGCACGACCACCCCCAGTCGGGAACTGGCGACACAGCTCGTCTGCGCCGGTCTTGCGGTTCAATGGTGCGCGCACGCTGATCAGGTAGTGGCCATCCGCCTTCTCCGTGAGCACGGCGTGTGCACGGTCCGGTGACTGGTTGGCGAGGTCGTTGCTGTAGACGCCGCTGACACGACGCGCCCAGGCCTCGCACGGCAGGATGAACAGCGCAGCGTGCTCGGTGGAGACGGATTCGGGCCGGGTTGATTCGGCCTTGCCCATGTCGGTCTTGTAGCCATCTTCGAGCTTGCCGAACGCCTCCTTGGCGTCCTCCATGAACGTGAATGGCGTCAGATAGCGACTGACATGGAGGTACAGTTCCTCCGGCGTGAAGTGCAGATCCTCGATCTTCTCGCCGTAGCCGTTGTAGTTCATGTACGTGCCGAGGTCCTCCAGCTTGCGCAGCTGCGCTTCGGAAAGATCCATGTGACGCGCCATGATCTCGGCACTGGCCTTGAGGTTGTCGCCGAAGGCGCCGACGATCGCCCAGGCCAGAAAGCGGTTCTTGAGATGGCCGTTGACCAGCAGCGAGGTGCAGACGTCCGGCGCCTCGTTGATGATCGTGCTGAGGCTCGTACTCGCGGGGATATCACCGGCGAAGTGATGGTCCACATAGAACACGCTGGCGCCGGCCTGAAGGACCCGCTCCAGGCCTTTGCGGTTCTTGTCCAGCGACACGTCCAGCACCGTGACCTGGTCTCCGGCCTCGGCGTCGACCCGGTCCATCAGCGCAATGTCGCGCTTGACGCCGGTCACCAGCCGGGCTTCGTGCGGTTCAGCCAGACGCAGCTGCGTCAGCGCGCAGATCCCGTCCGCATCACCATTGAAGACGTCGATCCGGGCCATCTCAGCCCCCGTTCGACTGGTAATACTCCATCAGAATCTTGGCGACCTCCGGCCGCGAGAACTCCGGCGGCGGCGCGATGCCGTTGCCGAGCATTTCGCGCACCTTGGTGCCGGACAGGGCGATGAAGTCTTCCTTGGTGTGATCCGGCGCCTCGCGCATCATCACCACGCGGCCCAGCTTCTTGGAGAACGCGGTGTTGTCGGCACGGAAGATTTCGATCTCCAGCGCGTCGGCCGGCACCTTCTCGTCGAAGATGGTCTGCGCGTCGAAGGCGCCGTAATAGTCGCCGACGCCGGCATGGTCGCGGCCGACGATGAGGTAGTTGCAACCCATGTTCTGACGGAACACGGCGTGCAGCACCGCTTCGCGCGGGCCGGCATAGAGCATGTCGAAACCGTAGCCGGTGATCATCACCGTGTTCTCTGGGAAGTAGTTCTCGACCATGGTACGGATGCAGGCATCGCGCACATTGGCCGGGATGTCGCCCTTCTTGAGTTTGCCCAGCAGCATATGGATGACGATGCCGTCGGCGCCGAGACGCTCCTGCGCCATGCGGCACAGTTCCTCGTGCGCGCGATGCATCGGGTTGCGAGTCTGGAAGGCCACGACCTTGTTCCAGCCGCGCTTGGCGATTTCCTCGCGGATCTCGACGGCGGTACGGAAGGTGCCCGGAAAATCCTTGGCGAAGTAGCTGTAGCTCAGCACCTGGATCGGCCCGGACAGCAGGGTGTTGCCCTGGCCGAGGAAGGTCTGCACGCCGGGGTGGCCTTCGTCGAGGTTGCCGAAGATTTCCTGCGCCATCTCGCGCAATTCTTCGTCGCTCACGGTTTCGACCGCCTGCACGTCCATGATCGCCAGCACCGGATTGCCCTCGACATTGGGATCGCGCAGCGCCAGCTTGCCCGGCTTCACGCCGGCTTCCTGGGTGAGGTTGACGATCGGCACCGGCCAGAACAGGCCGTCGGCCGTCTTGAGGGTCTTGGCGACCGACAGCGCATCGGCCTTGTTCATGTAACCGGTCAGCGGATTGAAGTAGCCGCCGCCCATCATCACCGCATTGGCCGCGGCGGCGGAGCTGACGAGCAGGCTGGGCAGGGATTCGGCTTCAGCGAGCAGCGCGACGCGCTGCGCATCGCCTGCAACGTACAGCGGATTGAGGGTTTCGGAACCGTGGGGTTTGATCATTGTCGTGTGTCCGTTGTCTGGAATTGGGCAGCGCGGTGCGCAGGTTCAAAGGGGCAGGATGCCGCGGTCCTTCAACAGCGACAGCATCGCCTCGACTTCCTCCTCCAGCGACATTTCGTGGCTGGGGAGCACGATCTCAGGCGCGGTCGGCGCCTCGTACGGATCGTCGATACCGGTGAAATTCTTGATCTGGCCGGCACGCGCCTTCTTGTAGAGACCCTTGGGGTCGCGCTTCTCGGCTTCCGCAAGCGGTACATCGACATAGGCTTCGATGAAATCCATTTCGCCGGCCACATGCAGTTCGCGCACGGTGTCACGGTCGGCACGATACGGGCTGACGAAGCTGGATAGCACGATCACGCCGGCATCCACGAACAGCTTGGCGATCTCGCCGATGCGGCGGATATTCTCGGCGCGGTCCTCGGCGGAAAAGCCCAGGTTCTTGTTGATGCCCAGGCGCACATTGTCGCCATCCAAGCGATAGACCAGCCGGCCCTGTGCGTGCAGCGCCTTTTCCAAGGCCACGGCCACGGTGCTCTTGCCGGAGCCGGACAGCCCGGTGAACCAGATGGTTGCGCCCTTCTGGCCCAACAGCTTGTTGCGGTCGGCACGCGTTACTTCACCTTCGTGCCAGAAAACATTGGTCGCCTTTTGTTCGGTCATCGCCCTTCCATACCCTGTGCAGTGAGGATCGCTGGCATCGCCGGCTCAAGGGCGACAAGCGGAACCGGATTCTAGGCTTCGCAGACCCATAAGAAAAATATAATATTAAGATAACTGCGTTCTCATTTATATATATCTATTCTCTCTGGCGACACCGCAGCATGAATCTCAATCATCTGGCGATCTTCAGGGCGGTGGCCGCCAATGGCAGTGTGTCCGCCGGCGCGCGACAGCTGCACATCAGCCAGTCCGCAGTGTCCAAACAGCTCGGCGAGTTCGAGCAGACCTTGGGCATGGTGCTGTTCGACCGCATGCCACGCGGCATGCGCATGACCGAGGCCGGACGCCTGCTGTTGGGTTATGCCAACCGCCTGTTCACGATCGAAGCAGAGGCCGAACACGCGCTCGGCGATCTGCGGCAGCTGGCGCGCGGCCGCATCGCGATCGGAGCGAGCCGCACCATCGGCGCCTATCTGCTGCCGCGCGTACTCGCCGAATTCCGGCGCCGCTATCCGGATGTGGACCTGTCGCTGACGGTGGAGGCCACACACAGCATCGAAAGCAAGCTCCTCGCCGGCGAGATCGACATCGGTTTTGCCGAGGGCACGATCAGCCGCGACCTGCTCTATTACACCGAGTTCGCCGAGGACGAACTGGTGCTGATCGCGGCGCCCAGCCACCCGGTGATGGCACGTGCGCCCCTGCCCGTCTCCGCGCTGGTGGACTATCCGCTGCTGATGCATGAAGTGGGCTCCGGTACGCGCGCCGTTACGGAACAGGCCCTGGCCAACCGACGCATCGAGGTTCGTCCGGCGATGACGCTGGCGAGTACCGAGGCGCTGAAGCAGACCGTGGCCACCGGCATCGGCCTGGCCATACTCTCGGCGCAGGCGATCCGCACCGAACTCGAGGCGCGCAGCCTGGCCGTAGTGCCAATCAAGGGCCTGCGACTGCGCCGACCGCTGTATCGGGTCGAATTGCGAAACGCCTGGCCGAGCCCGGCACTCGAAGCCTTTCTGGGCTTGATGCACGAGCTGGGCTGAGGATCCCGTCTATACTCTGGAATCGGCGCCTCATCATCGCTGCTTCATCCCGTGAAACGCGACGCCCGCAAGCCCAGATTCCGCCCGATCGTCCGCGCCGGGCTAGTTCTGGGCACGCTCGCCTTCAGCGGCGCCGCAGCCGTCCAGGAGTTACCGATGCAACACCAGATCACCGGCACATTCGATGTGAAGATCAGCGCGCAAAGCGACGGCGGCGGGGCCGCGGCAATCGCTCGCATGGTGCTGGACAAGCAGTTTCACGGTGTGCTCGACGCGCACAGTGACGGCCAGATGCTGGCCTACAGCACCGAGACTCCGGGCTCCGCAGGCTATGTGGCGATCGAGAAAGTCACCGGCACGCTGGAGGGACGCAGCGGCAGTTTCGCGCTGCAGCACAGCGGCATCATGAATCGCGGCCAGCCGCAGCTGAGCCTGCAGGTCATTCCCGACTCCGGCACCGGTGAACTGAGCGGCCTCAGCGGCACCATGAACATTCGCATCGAGGACGGCCAGCACCACTACGATTTCGGGTATTCGCTGCCCTGAGTCTTGCGGGGCGCGGCAAGCTTGCCTAACGGCCAGCCACAAACGCCGCCCCGCAGAATGAATCTGCTGCGGCATGGCCGTTCCCTTCACCCATCGCTCGCAGGCGCGAGCGCGCCCCCTTTCCGGCATGCAGGCGAGGGCAGATCGGCATCACGCGGTGCGTGATTCAGGTTAGCAAGACTCGTCCTGCCAATCCAACTGGTAGGCGGCCGGATCATCCAGACGACCGCCGTTCCAGTGAATCATCGCTTTGCGTCGCTTGCGACTCACCGGTGGACCTTCGCAAGCGTTCTCGACGACGCGTCCGAAGCGCTGCAGAACCTGCACTGTTTCGGGATCGATCCGCAGCAGACTGGCGGCACCGGTGCTGACGCCCATCTGGTAGGCATCGGCCCGTAGCAGCAATTCCTGGCGCCCGTCTCCGTCCATATCCGGCGCGGCGACGATGAAGTGGCCGTCCTGCCCCAGCAGCCGGTAGCGGGCCTGCAAGCGGTCGCCGACATAACGCAGCAATTCCGCCGGCTGTTCGCCCTGCACGTTGTGCGCGGCGCGCGGACCGCCCGCTTGCAGCAGTAGCAGGGTTTCGTCGACACCGGCCCGGGTGAAGCTGCCGCGCACGCCGGAGGTGATCGTCGCGTCCTGCCGGTGTCCCAGCACGCTGTCGATCACGTGTGCCTGGTCGATGTCCTCGGGAACCTCCAGCGCCTGCGGCACGGTTCCGAAGTCGATGACGCGGCCAGCCGCAGATTCGGGCGACCGCCCAAGAAGTGGACTGTAGCGGCCATTGCGATAGCGATAGTGGCGCTCGGGCCCCGGCCCGCTGGCGATCAGCTCCACGAAACTGGAGGACGTGCCGGCCTGCGAGCGAACGTCTTCAGCCCGGGTTTCGAAAATCCTGGGGGGGCCGTCGTCTTCTCCCGGCGCGGTAGCGAGAAATCCCCACCACGGCGTGGCTCCGGTGTTGCGCAGGCAGGCGTCCCGACCGGCCACCAACCAGTCGGGCGTACCGTCCTGATTGAAATCAACGCGCCGCACTTCGAGTTCGAGTGCATCCAGCCGTACTTCACCCGTGGCCTCGTCGGTCGCACAGGCAAGCACCTGCTCGTCGACCGACAGACCATCGCGTATCGATGACGGCAGGCCCGGCTTCGAGGGCGCCAGCCCGGGCTCGGCGGCATCGCAGGCATTCAGACCGACGAGCAGCGTGCCACCAAGGACGATCAAGCCTGCGGTTCGCTTGCACCGCTCAGCAAGCATGCGGGATCGCAGCCTCAGTGGGCTGCCCCGTCGAAGCGGCCATCCAGCAGATCACCGACCCATCGATCGATGGTCGCGGAGGAGGCTTCGATATGCACGTGTTCGCCGGTGGAATGCCCAGTGGTGCCCTGGATTCCAACGGCATCACCGTAGTTCACCCGATCTCCGGCGGACACATCCACGCGCGCCATGTGGAACAGATAGACCAGCCCGCCGTCGTCGCCGCGCAGCACCACGGCCTTGCCGGCTGTGCCCATCGGCCCGGCACTGACCACCTCCCCGCTGACCGGTGCCGGAATCGTCTGCGTGTTGTGGGCTTGGCCGGCATGCGCGATCGTGACGTCGCGTACTTCCAGCGTCTGCCCTTCGCGCAGCTGGGTCTGGTAGTCGTGATGCGGTCGCAACTGGCTCGGATCGGTGATGCGAACGGTACCACCGCCGGTGGAATAGACGGTGTAAGGATCGTATTCGGGCGCGGCGCCCGGTCCGTGCGGCGCCGGAGCCACGTCGGCGGCGAACAGCGCTCGGCCGGTCGCGTCATCCAGCAGCCCGGTCGCGTTCAGACCATTGGCCTGCTGAAAATCGCTGATCGCCGCGGCCGTGTCGGGGCCAAACTGGCCATCCACAAAACCGGCGCCGTGACCGTAGCCACGGTCCATCAATTGCTGCTGCACGGCGCTGACGCCGCCGTACAGCCGCGAAGCCACCGCCGAGGTCGCCTCACCGGAGGTGATCCGACCATCGCTGTTGAAATCCAGACCGCTGTTCTGGGTGTAGGCCGCGGTGCCCTGCGAAAACAGCACCGCCTCGGGATTCGGACGCGCCGTGCCGGACAGCACCGAGGTGTAGACGCCTTCGAGGGAACCGAGCTGCCCCTCATATTGCTGGAAGTACTGATCGACCACGGACAGTTGCTGTGTGGCCGTCATGCCTTTCAGCTCGGCTACGCTGGTGCCCAGACCGCGAGCGGTGCTCGGCAAGAACTGGATCAGTCCGGTGGCATCACTGACCGGATTCTGTACGCTGGGCGAGAAGCTGCCGCCGGTCTCGAAGCTCATCACCGCCATCAGGTATTCCGGGCGCGTATCCAGACGCTGCGCCATGGCCTCGACTTCAGCGATGAATTCCGGCGTGACATTGGCATTGCCGGCGACGCCGGCGATCCGTTCGTAGTTGAACTCGCCGGCGTCAGGCGGTGCGTTCGGCGTACCGGGTTCCGGCGCCGGTACGGTGGGACCGTTCGGCGGCGCGGCGCCCGAACCCGGGACCACCAGCGTATCGCCGGGATAGATCAGATCCGGATTGGCGATGCCGTTGGCCGCGGCGATGGCGGCGGCCGAACTGCCGCGTTGGGCGGCGATCCCGGACAAGGTGTCACCGGGCTGAACGATATAGGTGGAGGCTGCGCTGCCGGACGGACGATCACCCGCACCGACGGGCACATTGATCCGGTCATCGGGATAGATCAGGTCCGGGTTGCTGATCTGCGGATTGGCGGCAGTGAGATCGGACACACCGATTCCGTACTGCTGCGCAATTCCGGAAAGCGTCTCGCCCCGGCGCACCACGTGGGTCAGTTCGGCATTGGCCAGCTGTTCGCCGCCATCCAGATTGATCCGTTGCCCGACGAGAATTCGATCGGGATCATCAATCTGCGGATTCGCAGCCAGCAGCGCGTCGACGCTGCTACCGTTGCGGCTGGCGATGCCGGACAGTGTGTCGCCGGACTGAACCTCGTAGCTGCTGGTCATTCTTGCCTCCGCACGATCATCGCGGCTTTCGAAATCGACAATTCCCGATTCCCCGATTTGCGGTGAGTATTCAGAGGTGTCGATACGGACTCAAGCTGGGAAAAACCCTAACGGCCATGCCACAAGCGCTTCCTGCAAAATGAATCTGCTGCGGCATGGCCGTTCGCCTCACCCACCGCTTGCAGCCGTGAGCGGTCCCCCTTCTCCCGCAAGCGGGCGCGGGTAAATCGGCACCACGCCGCGCGTGATTCGGGTTACGCATCCCCGTAAGGCGAGCTGACTGCGGGCCTCTCAAAGTTCGGGGGACCTTCCAGCAAGAGCCTGCGCAAACGCCTCGGAACGATAGAATGGCTCCAGATAGCGACGCAGCATCGGCTCCAGCAACTTCTTGCGCTTGAGCGCTTTTATCGCAGGCGGTGCGTAGCGCATCGCCTCGGCCATCATCAGCGCTGGCGTGATCCCGAATTCGTCCAGCAGTTCGCGCAGGCTGGTATCGCCGTATTTGTCGAAAAAGCCGTCCACGCCGGCATCGATCATGGCCGAGTAGAATGGCGTCAGGCGCAGCTCGTGCCAGTACTCGTAGCCGTTGACGAACAACTCCTCCAGGTCGAGTTCGCTGAAATGCTCGCGAAACTCGGATGCGCGGCGGTGCTTGAGGCGACTCCAGACATCCTGTGCCATGTTGCGCAGGGCGTCATCGTCGAGGTGATTTAGCAGGAATTCGACACTGCGCCGCGAAGTCGTCTCGATGCTCTTCGACAGGTATTTCTTGAGCCCGTCCTCGACCGAGGCTTCGAGCTTGGGCGTGGCGCGATTGACCATGGCCTTGCCGAACTTGACCATCGATCCGGCACCCGGAAAGTTGCGGGTAAAGGCGTTGTCCGACAGATAGCCCTTGATGCCATACAGCAACAGGTCCGACGCGAAGGCCGTGTAGACCGGCCCCGCCATCAATTCGCGCAGTATCTTCTCGCGCAAGGAACGCAGCTCCAGCACCTTGTCCACGGACTCTGCGAACCGCCGATCGGTCAGCAGATCTCCGAACCGGGTTTTGTCATGGATCGGATGGGCATGCAGGCTGCGTGCGATTTCCCCGACCAGTTCGGGCAAACCGGCGCCGAAACGCACCTCCACGGCATAGGTGTGCGCCGTCGCCTTGATCGCTGCGGGCTTGACCATGTCCTTGACCTTGAGCCGCTCGGCATCCACCAGCAGGGTGGCGAGCTCCTGGCTCAGCCAGGTTTCCAGCGCGGCGCCGTCGATCTGCCCGATCACGAAGCGGGTATGCGCATCCAGCAGGCGGTCGGCGATATCACTGCCTGGACTTTTCTTGCGCGTGGCCATTGATTGCTTGCTCCCGATTGGCTGATTCCGTTCGCATGGCGCGCGTTGCGCGCCCGCCGTTCGAGGCAAGACAATAGCCGAATCCTCAGGCCGCCATTGGCAATGCCCGTCCGGCGAAAGCACAGCGTGCCAGGCTTTCGCTGAGGTCCAGCACCAGGGTGGAACTCACCACAAACCGGGTGGCACTGATCTTCCAGGCGCCGCCTTCCTTGCGATATTCATCTTCGTAGTAGCCTGCGAGCTGCGTGCAGCGCTGCGCCTGGGTATCGATCAGAAAATAGTGCAGCCCCCAGGTTCCGGCTGCCGCGGTATCGCCGAGCACCCGAATCTGCGGATTCACGCCGTGATGCATCTCCACCATGTGCTCATGACAGCCAAGTTCACGAAACACCGCAGCCAGCGCGTCAGCATTGTCAAAACGTCCGATGGCGCCATAGTCGATGTGCGCCGCACCGTCGACGAAACAGCCGCGCATTCCGTCCACGTCCTTGCGATCACAGCAAAACAGATAGCGTGCCTTGAGCGTGCGTATCGCCTCGACATCCTCAAGTGCCGCGATGCGGCGCCGCAGATCCTGCTCCATGGGGTTTCTCCTCGTTGGCATGCATGCGCGTCGCAGTTGAGCCCGCGGTGACGGCCGGCGAATCCCCCGTTTGGCTGAGGTGACAACCAATGCTTGCCGCCGGCGACCGAAAACCGAAAAAAAAACGGCGCACGCCGGCTTCCCTTTTGGCCGCCCCTTCTGCCGCCGCTGCGATCAGTTGCCGGTATCTGTGGTCGAGGTCGTGCCACCACCGTTGTCGTCATCGCCGAATACGGTGATCGCCATCCCGGTGATGGCAGCGGCAGAAAGCGCCGCGCCGATCCCGGCTGCGGTGGCGCCGGACGTTGCGGCCGAATCACCGGCCAGTCCGCCGCCGCCGATTGGCGGCGTCCACTCGCCAGCGAGAATGCCAGGCTGGCTGCTCAGGGGTTGCGGCGCGAATTGCGGCCCGCGGACAACAGCGTAGTCGCCTGCATCCAGATTCAGGGTGCCATTGGCATTGCTGAGCACGCCACCGCCTTCTTCCACGCCGAAGTAAAGATCGCCGGACTCGGCGTCGATCGCGCCGAGAATGATCGAACCGCGAATTCCCATCGTGGCGGCCACCGAAGCCACCCGGTAGCTATCCATGTCCCGGCGCCCCAGGGAATGGGTCACGGCGCGAAATGCGCCCTTCAGCAGACGGTAGTAGCTGCGGCCCGTCTCCGGCGCGGCCTCGCTGCGCGGCGCCTGATAGTCCTCGATTGCGAATTCCGCGTTTGGCCGCAAGTAGATTTCCTCACCATTGGTCATGCGCACATAGAGGTAGCCATTGCCACCGGTCGTCAGCACGTCCCCGCTTTCGACCGCGGAATTCTCGACCAGCTGGAGGTTCTGGCCGCCACGCTGCGCCGCGGCCCGGCCCCATACCGAGACGACGGCGCCCGCTTCAGCCCAGACCGGGGGCACGAACGCGAGCATCAACAGGCCCAGCGTGGCCGCAAAAAAACGATCCCTGATCCCGATGGTCATACGACCAGTTACACCTCTAGGAAACCACTCAAGCCCCCGCCACACCGGCGAAAGCGACACGCTGAATTCCAGAATTCAGCGGCGCTACGCCGTGAGGCCCCCAAGCACAATATCCACAGCAGAGAATACTGAATCACGCTGCCGGAAGCACGACTTTGTGGACAGGTCCGGGCCAAGCACCGGTCGACAGCTATCGCCCGCTGCCGTAGTCCCAACGCGGCCGCCGCTTCTGCAGGAAGGCCTCGATGCCCTCGCGGGCCTCCGCCCCGCGAACGGCACTGGTGAACAGCAGCCCAGCCTGCCGCGTGAATTCGGCATCCGGCTCGGCGACCAGACTGAGCAGCAAATGCTTGGTCAAGGCGTTGGCGCGAGGCGCGCAGCGCATCACATCGGTGATCAGATCCGTCAGGCGGTGCTGCAAGGCCTCTTCGCCGTCAAAAACGTCGTCCGCCATGCCGATCACGGAGGCTTCCACGCCATCGAACTGGGCGCTCGTCAGACACAAGCGGCGCGCAACAGGCAAACCCACGCGCTCGACCAGATATGGGGCGATCTGCGCCGGCGGCAGGCCTCGGCTGGTCTCGGGCACCGAGAAGCGAGTCGCCCGGTGCGCCATGACGATATCGCCGACGCAGGCCAGCCCCAGGCCACCGCCCAGCACCGCGCCCTCGCAGACCACAATGACCACGGCAGGCGTGTCTCTCACCGCTTTGAGCAAGCGCGCCAATCCTTCGGAATATTCCAGCGCCGGATCCCGGCCCTCGGCATCCGCACCCGCAAACACGGCGCGCAGGTCGGCTCCGGCGCAGAAGTGGCCTTGCGACCCCCGCAGTACAACCGCCCGCAATTCCGGCAGTCCGGCAATCGCCGCAAACTGTCGAGTCAGCGTGGAGATCATCTCGGCGGTCAGCGCATTGCGCGCACTCGGCCGGTTCAGGGTGAGATAAAGAATTCCGTCCTCAAGGCGACTCAGGATGGCTTCGGAACTTCCGTCAGTCTCTGTCACGCGATGGTTCCTTGAAAAGCCGGCAAAGCGATACCGCGATATTGCGTTCTACACACTTCGGAAATCCTCTTCGGCGCGACCGCTTGCGGGCAGCGAAATATCTCTGACGAAAAAGGCCGCCCGTGGGCGGCCTCCATTGTTGACCTCAAAGCTTGAGGGCTCTGCTGAGCAACGCTCAGCCCGGCCTCAAAGCTTTTCGGTCAGTTCCGGCACGATCTGGAACAGGTCGCCGACCAGGCCGAAGTCGGCCACCTCGAAGATCGGTGCGTCTTCGTCCTTGTTGATCGCAACGATCGTTCCGGCATCCTTGATGCCGGCAAGATGCTGGATCGCGCCCGAGATTCCGCAAGCCACGTACAGCGACGGCGCGATGATCTTCCCGGTCTGGCCGACCTGCATGTCGTTCGGCACATAGCCGGAGTCGACTGCGGCACGCGAGGCACCAACGCCGGCGCCCATCTTGTCCGCCAGCTTGAAGATGATCTCGAAGTTCTCCGAGCTGCCGAGCGCGCGACCGCCGGAAACGACCTTGGGCGCCGACTGCAGGTCGGGGCGGTCCGATTTCTGCGCTTCCAGCCCGACGTAGCGGGTGTGCGACGGCAGCGCCACATCGACACTCTTGGCCTCGACAGCGGCCGAGCCACCGGCCGCCACTGCGGTGAACGACGCCAGACGCACCGTGGCGACGATCATCGGTTCGGCAGGAACCTCGACGGTCACGATGGCGTTGCCAGCGTAGATCGGGCGATCGAAGCTGGTTGCGCCGTGCACGGCCATGATGTCGGACACCTGCTGCACGTCGAGCAGCGCGGAAACGCGCGGCGCGAGGTCCTTGCCGAAGGTGCCGCCCGGGAACAGCACATGGCTGTAACCACCCTTGGCAATTTCGACGATCTGCGGTGCGAGCATCGCCGCCATCGGCTTGGCATTCTCGGCACGCTCGACGGTGTAGACCTTGGCGACGCCATCCAGCGCCGCAGCCTGTGAGGCGATCTCGCCGAGACTGTCGCCGAACAGGACGACCTCGATATCGCCGCCGATGCCCTGGGCAGCGGCCACAACCTTGCCGACACCCGCGTTCAATTTGCCTTCGGCGTGTTCGCCGACGATCAGAATCTTGCTCATTGCTTTCCTCTTTCGAATTTGAACGGGCGGCTCAGATCAGGCCCTTGGACTTCAGCGCTTCGACCAGTTCATCGACGGTCTTGACCATCACACCCTTGGAGCGCGACGGCGGCGGCGAGGTCTTGGTCACCTTGAGACCGGCACCCGGCGTGACACCCAGGTCAGCGAAGCTCATCGCATCGATCGGCTTCTTCTTGGCCTTCATGATGTCCGGCAGCTTGAGGTAACGCGGTTCATTCAAGCGCAGGTCGGCGGTGATCACTGCCGGCAGATCGATCTCCAGCGTTTCCAGACCGGAATCGATTTCGCGAGTGACCTTGGCCGTTTCGCCTTCGACCTCGACCTTGGAGGCGAAGGTGGCCTGCGGACACTCCAGCAGCGCCGCGACCATCTGGCCGGTCTGATTGGCGTCGTCGTCGATCGCCTGCTTGCCCAGAAGGAACAACTTGCCCTCTTCCTTCTTGAACACCGCGGCCAGGGCCTTGGCAGCCGTCAGCGGCTGGATGTCGCCTTCTTCCTTGACGTGCACGGCGCGATCGGCGCCGAAGGCCAGGGCGGTTCGCAGGGTTTCCTCGCACTTCTGCCCGCCGATCGTGACGGCCACGATCTCGGTGACCACGCCCTTCTCACGAAGACGTACGGCCTCCTCCATCGCGATTTCGTCGAACGGATTCATCGAGTGCTTGACGCCATCGGTGACCACACCGCTGCCATCCGACTTCACCTGTATGCGGACGTTGTAGTCCACCACGCGCTTGACGCTGACCAGAACTTTCATTCGCCTCTCTCTTTCTCTAAATCGATCCGAAAAGAATTGATGCTGCTTGGGGGTCGACTGTGCGGTCGACTCTACATGTTCGGGTAGTTGGGCCCGCCCGAACCTTCAGGCGCAATCCACACGATGTTCTGCGCCGGGTCCTTGATGTCACAGGTCTTGCAATGCACGCAGTTCTGCGCATTGATCTGGAAACGCTTGCCGCCGTTGTCCGCATCCACGACTTCGTAGACGCCGGCCGGACAATAACGTTGAGCCGGCTCGTCATACAGCGGCAGGTTCTTGTCGATCGGGATGCTGGGATCCTTCAGCGTCAGATGTATCGGCTGGTCTTCCTCATGATTGGTACTCGAGAGAAACACCGAGGACAGCTTGTCGAAACTCAGCTTGCCGTCCGGCTTGGCGTAAGTGATGCGCTTGGATTCCGCCGCCTTCTTCAGGCATTCGTGATCCGGTTTGGTGTCGTGCAGCGTCAACGGCAGCTTGCCGCCGAACCAGTTTTGATCCAGATAATTGAATGCGCCGCCGAGCAGTACACCGTACTTGTGGATCGCGGGGCCGAAGTTGCGGCTACGGAACAGCTCGTCGCTCAGCCAGCTTGCCTTGAACTTCTCGGGGTAGGCCGAAACCACATCACCGCCCTCGGCGCCGCCGGCCAGCTTCTCGGCCACGGCTTCGGCCGCGAGCATGCCGGACTTCATCGCGGTATGGCTGCCCTTGATCTTGGCGAAGTTGAGCGTACCGAGATCACAGCCGATCAAGGCGCCGCCTGGAAACACCATCTTCGGCAGCGAGTTGTAACCGCCCTTGGTGATCGCACGCGCGCCGTAGGAAACACGCTTGCCGCCTTCCAGATACTGCTTGATCACCGGGTGATGCTTGAAGCGCTGGAATTCGTCGAACGGTGACAGAAACGGATTGGTGTACGACAGGTCCACGATCAGCCCGACCACCACCATGTTGTTTTCAAGGTGGTACAGGAACGAGCCGCCCGGGTTGGCGTCGTCCAGGGGCCAGCCGGCACCGTGCACGACCAGGCCCTTCTCATGCCTGGCCGGATCGATTTCCCAAAGCTCCTTGAGCCCGATGCCGAAATGCTGGGGATCGACGCCTTCGCGCAAGTTGTACTGTTCGAGCAGGCGCTTGCCGATATGGCCTCGGCAACCTTCTGCAAACAGCGTGTACTTGGCACGCAGTTCCATGCCGGGAGTGTAGGCGCCTTCCTTGGGCTTGCCTTCGCGGTCGACACCGAGGTCGCCGGTGACGATCCCGCGCACGATGCCATCTTCGATGATCGCGTCCTGCGCGGCGAAGCCCGGATAGATTTCAACGCCGAGCGCTTCGGCCTGCTCTCCGAGCCAGCGGCACAGATTGCCCAGCGAGATGATGTAGTTGCCTTCGTTGTGCATGGTTTTCGGCACAAACAGATTCGGCAGCTTGGTGGCCGCCGTTTCGCTGCGAAACAGATAGACGTCGTCCCGCACGACCGGCGCGTTCAGGGGCGCGCCTCGATCTTTCCAGTCCGGGAACAGCTCGTCCAGGGCACGCGGTTCAAACACCGCGCCGGACAGGATGTGGGCGCCGACCTCCGAGCCTTTCTCAACGACGCAGACGTTGATTTCCTTGCCGGTTTCCTCGGCAATCTGTTTCAGGCGGCACGCGGCGGAAAGCCCTGCGGGGCCGGCTCCGACGACGACGACGTCATACTCCATCACATCACGTTCTACAGTCATTGCTTGCTCAAGCTGGCGGATTGGAAGGGGGTCCGTTCAGGACAATCAAGTCGATCATTGTAACGCGAGACGACTGAAGACTGGCTGTCAGGCCGATTTTCCGGCTCACGCCAAGAGCTCCGCTCCGAGCCATGCGGCCGCTGCGAGCAGCAAGGCGGACAGCAGACCCGCGGCCAGATCGTCGATCATCACACCGAGACCACCATCGACATGCGCATCCAGCCAGCGAATCGGCCAGGGCTTGGCGATGTCGAAGATCCGGAACAGGACGAATCCGGCCAGCAATCCGGTCCACATCGGCCAGGGCCAGAGCCCCAAGGCCGGCAGCAACGGCATTATGGTCAACAAATAGGCCACGATTTCATCAAAGACCACACCGGGATGATCCGGCACGCCCAGACGCCGGCAGCTTTCGCCACAGATGCGCACGCCGACGATCGAGGCGACCACCAGCAATCCCGCGTAGACCGGCCACGGAAGCCACAGCAGCGCCAGAGCGATCGGCACCGCGGCCAGCGTGCCCCAGGTGCCGGGCGCCTTGCGTGCAAGCCCGCTGCCGAACCCGAAGGCCAGGAAATGGACGGGCGTCGTCATGATCAGGCGCGCCGGAAACTTCGGCGCAACGCGAAAGGCGCTGCTCTTCATGCGAAATGGTCGAATCCGTATTTTTCGAAGGCGTGCAGGGTACCGTCCAGGGCCCGCAGGCGCACACCGGGGGTCGCGGAAATACGGCCGATCGGCGTCAGCTCGCAGACGCGGATCGCCTGATCGAGACGATCGGGCGGAATGCACAGGCAGAGTTCATAGTCGTCGCCGCCGGTCGCCTGAAAGCGCAAGCGTGTCTGCGCATCCGGTATCAGGGCCATCAGCGCCGCCGATGCGGGGAATCGCGCGGCTTCGAGATCGGCACCGACCTCGCTGGCGGTGCAGACATGCCCGAGGTCCGCCACCAGACCGTCGGATACATCGATTGCAGCCGATGCGAGTTCGAGCAGCGCCCTGCCCTCGTCGAGGCGCGGAACCGGGCGTTCAAGCCGGCGTCGAAGTTCAGCCTCGAACCCGGTTGGCTCGCTGCCGGCCTGTTCGAATCGGTCCAATGCGGCGGCCGCATCGCCCAACGAGCCGGTCACCACGACCCAATCACCGGCTCTGGCACCACTGCGGCGCAGCGCACAGGCGCGCGGAACCAGGCCCATGGCCGTGACCGAAATCGTGAGCGGCCCGCGCGTGATGTCGCCGCCGACCAGGGCGACCCCCGCGGACCTCGCGAGGTCGCCAAAGCCTTGGGAAAAGCCGGCGACCCAGGCATCGTCGAGATGGGGCAGGCTCAGCGCCAAAGTGAGCCATCGCGCCTCGGCGCCCATCGCCGCCAGATCGGACAGATTCACCGCCAGCGACTTCCATCCGACATCTGCTGCGGCGGTCCGCTCCGGAAAATGGCGCCCGGCCACCAGGGCGTCGGTGGTGACCACGAGCTGCCGGTCCGGCGGAACATCGAGGATCGCGGCATCGTCACCGATGCCCAGAACGATCCCGACACCGTCCGGCGCCAACCCAGCGAAGTGTCGGCGAATCAGCTCGAATTCGCCCATGCCTCAAAGTCCGGCCGAGACTTCCACCGAGCGTGTGCTGCGCGCGACCTTGTCGAGCACGCCGTTGACGAACTTGAAACTCTCGTCGACGCCGCCGAACATCTTGGCGAGGTTGACCGATTCGTTGACCACGACGCGCCACGGCACATCGGGACAGAACACCAGTTCATAGGTCCCCACCATCAGAATCGCGCGCTCCATCGGGTCCAGCTCGTGCACGGGACGGTCCAGGTGCGGCGTGAAGTGCGTCAGCAACTGCGGCGCCTCGCGCACGGTGCCGTCGAGCAGCGCCTGAAAGTATTCGGCATCGGCTCGCCCCAGGCCCGGATCCTCGCGGAACTGCTTGAGCAGGCGCTCGGGCGGCGTTTCGTTGAACAGCCAGCTGTACAGCGCCTGCACGGTCAGCCGGCGCGCCAGGCCGCGGCGGCTCTGCGGCATCGGATCTTTGCGAACCTGATCTTTCAAGACGTTTCCAGCCCCCATTCGAATCGAATCATTTCGAGCACCGCCTGTGCGGACTCGTAACCCTTGTTGTCCTTACCGTCACCCGACCGCGCGGTGGCCTGCTCGACCGTATCGACCGTCAGCACACCGAAACCCAGAGGGATTCCGTAGCGCAGCATGACATCCTGCAGGCCGCGCGCGCACTCGCCGGCCACGAAATCGAAATGCGGGGTCTCGCCGCGAATCACCGCGCCCAGCGCCACCACCGCATCGAAATGCTTGCCGTGCGCGATACGCTCGCAGGCCAGCGGCACTTCGAACGCCCCCGGCACGCGGTACAGGCGGGTATTGGAATCGCGCACGCCCCAATCCGACAGCGCTTGCCGCGCGCCGTCGATCAGCGCATCGACAATCTCGCAGTTCCAGCGCGTGGCGACGATCGCGATCCGGGTATTCATAAGCTCGCCCGGTGCCGGCGGCGATGGTGCCGCATAACCGGATTTTTGGTCCGCACTCATGGATTCAGTTCCTGTCTCGGATTATTGGCACGCCCATCAGTCGCAATGCTCGTAGCCCACGACTTCCAGTCCGAATCCGCCGATCGATTGCATGCGCTTGGGCGCCGACAGCACGCGCATGCGTCGTACGCCCAGGTCGACGAGAATCTGCGCACCGATGCCGTAGGTGCGCAGGGTATGCCGCGACTCGGGGTCCTGAACGGCCGGATCCTGGCTGGCCGACTGTGGGTTCAGCCCCAACACACCTTGAACCAGGTCTCGCGGCGTCTCGGTCTTGCGCAGAATCACGACGATGCCGTTGTCGGCCTGTGCCACACGTTGCAGCGCACGACGCAAGGGCCAGCCGGCACCAGCCTGTTCGACACCGAGCAGATCCGCCAGGGTGTTGCGCACGTGCACGCGAACCAGAGTCGGCGTTTCCGGACTCACGCTGCCGTGAACCATGGCGAGGTGCACGGCATTGTCGATCGCGTCCTGATAGGTCACCAGGCGAAATTCGCCGAACTCGGTCCGCACCTGGGCTTCGGCGACGCGCTCGACCGTGTGCTCATTGTGCAGGCGATAGCGAATCAGGTCGGCAATGGTACAGATCTTGATCTGATGCCGCCGCGCGAATGCGAGCAGGTCATCGCGACGCGCCATCGTCCCGTCTTCATTGAGGATTTCGACGATTACGGAGGCCGGCTCCAGGCCGGCCATACGCGCCAGATCGCAGCCTGCCTCGGTATGGCCGGCACGCGTCAGTACGCCGCCGGCCTGCGCCGTCAGCGGAAAGATGTGGCCGGGCTGGACCAGGTCTTCCGGCCGTGCGTCGCGAGCCACCGCGGCCTGCACGGTGCGCGCGCGATCGAATGCGGAAATCCCGGTGGTCACACCTTCGGCGGCCTCGATCGACACGGTGAACGCGGTTTTGTGCTTGTCGTCGCCGACCGCAACCATCGGCGGCAGGCGCAACTGGCGACAACGATCGGCGGTGAGCGTCAGACAGATCAGGCCGCGGCCATAGCGGGCCATGAAATTGATGTCCTCGGGGCGGACGCGCTCGGCCGCCATGACCAGATCGCCTTCGTTCTCCCGATCCTCGTCATCCATCACCACGACCATCTTGCCGGCAGCGATGTCGGCGACCACATCCTCGATCGGATCCAGAGCGCCGTGTTCGGCTCCGCCGAGACTTTCCGGGGGTACCGCTTTGTTCATGTCAGTTCCTTGCCGCCGTCAGGCGTTCGAGGTAGCGCGCGATCAGGTCGACTTCGAGATTGACGCTGTCGCCGACCTCCAGCGAACCCAGCGAGGTTTGCGCCCGTGTATGGGGGATGATGTTAACGCCAAAGCTACGCTCGCCGACTTCATTGACGGTCAGGCTGATGCCGTCGATGGTGATCGACCCCTTTGGCGCAACGTAGCGCGAAAGCGCCACCGGAAGCTCGAATTCCAGCCGCCAGCTCCGGGCCTCCTCGCGTGCGTCCAGCAGTCGGCTGAGGCCATCGACATGACCACTGACGAAATGTCCGCCGATTTGCCGGGACGGCGTCAGCGAGCGCTCAAGATTCAACTTGCGGCCCGGCAGCCAGCCTGCAGCGGTGGTCAGCTGCAGAGTTTCGACCGAGACATCAGCGTCGAAGCTTGCGCCTTCGAACGCGATCGCGGTCAGGCACACACCGGACACGGCAATGCTGTCTCCGATCGCGGAATCGCGGAGAAATCCGTCCGGGGCCTCGATGCGAAAGCGGCGGTCTCCGTCGCGATGCTCTGCGGCGACGACGGTCCCGGTCGCTTCGACAATACCTGTAAACATGGGTACCTACTCCAGACGAGGTTCGGCGATGATGCGCAGGTCGCGTCCGATCTGCCGCACATCGGTGAATGTGAGCTGCAAACGCTCGGACAACTGTCGCAAGCCCGGCAGCTGCGCCATTGGACGGGCATCCGAGCCCAACATCGATGGCGCCAGATACAGCACCAGTTCGTCGACCAGGTCTGAGCGCAGCCACGCGCCGGCCAGAATCGGCCCACATTCCACCAGCACCGAATTGATGCCGGCGCTACCGAGCACGCGCAAGGCATCACCCAGCTCGACCTGCCCGCCGGGACCGGCGCGTACCAGATGCACCTCGACGCCCTGCGCGCGCAGGCGATCGACCATCGCGCCGCGCGGCCGAACCGTCAGCGCGAAACGTCGCGCATCCGGGTACCAGACCTGCGCAGTCGCCGGGCTGCGCAACTGCGTGTCCAGCACGATACGATCGGGCTGACGCAAGGTCGTGCCGGGTTCGAAGCCCTGGCGCACGCTCAGGGCCGGGTCGTCGGCCAGCACCGTGACGCTGCTGGTCAGCACCGCACCGGCGCGGGCACGCAGGCGGTGGACGTCGGCGCGCGCGGCTTCACCCGTGATCCACTGTGACTCGCCGCTGGCCATGGCCGTGCGTCCGTCCAGGCTCGCCGCCAGTTTCAGGCTCAACCATGGCCGCCCCCGACGCACGCGCGACAGGAATCCGCGATTGAGCGACTCGGCCGCGGTCTCCATCAAACCGCAGTCGACCTCGATGCCGGCACCACGCAGGCGGTTCATCCCCTGCCCGGCCACCGCCGGATACGGATCTTCCATGGCGACCCAGACCTTGGCGACCCCGGCCGCGACCAAGGCCTCGCAGCACGGCGGCGTGCGTCCGTGATGCGCGCAAGGCTCCAGGCTGACGAATACCTCGGCGCCCCGCGCGCGATCGCCGGCTTGCCGCAATGCGATCACTTCGGCGTGGGCTTCACCGGCGCGCTCGTGCCAGCCGCGACCGATGATTTCGCCGTCACGGACGACGACGCAGCCCACACGTGGATTCGGATGGGTGGAGGTGCTTCCGCGTTCGGCCAGACGCAGCGCCTGCGCCATGTACGCGGCGGCCTCAACCGGGCTTGCGGCGGCCACTCAGAGGCTTGTCTGATTGAATCAGTGACAGTTGCGCGCGCCGTTGCTCGGCCGTCGGCGCCGACAGCAGGCGCTCGACCTCTTCGCGAAACGCATTGGCATCCTCGAACTGGCGGTAGATCGAAGCAAAGCGCACATACGCCACATGATCGATGTCACTGAGCTGCTGCATCACCAGCTCGCCGACCTGACGCGAGGGCACTTCGCGCTCGCCACTGGCGCGCAGCTCGCGCATGACGTGGTCGACCACCTGATCGATCTGCTCCTGATGCACCGGACGCTTGTAGCAGGCCGACTCGATGCCGCGATGCAGCTTGTCCTCGGAAAACGGCTCTGGCGTACCGTCACGCTTGAGCACCTGCGGCATCGACAGCTGCGCCTTTTCGAAGGTCGTGAAACGCTGACTGCAATTGCCGCACTCGCGGCGACGCCGCACCACCAGCCCCTCTTCCGTCAGGCGCGAATCGACGACACGCGTGTCCTCGAACTTGCAGAAGGGGCATTGCATCGTTAAGGCCGGAACCCGGGGCAAAGACAGGCTTCGCCCCCGCGCCGAGATGTCCGGATCGACTTGTGGCTGTTGTAGCAGGGGCACATCGCCAACTGTTTCTCACGGGACCCGGGTCCCGGGTCCCGGGTCCCGAAACCTGCAACACCTTCCCCGACGCCAATCGCCATCTCAAGCCGCCCGTCGCGCAGCTTGGTAGACGGGATGCGCCGCGCACAGGGTTTCGACCTGAGCACGCACCTGCGCGATCACCGCGTCCACGTCGCCGTTACCGCTCATCGCGTCGACGATGTCGGCGATCCAGCCCGCGACCGCGGCCATATCGCCGGCGGAAAATCCGCGCGTGGTCCCGGCCGGGCTGCCGATGCGCAGACCCGAGGTCACGAACGGCGAACGCGGGTCGTTCGGCACGGCGTTCTTGTTCACGGTGATGTGGGCACGGCCCAGGGCGGCTTCCGCATCCTTGCCGGTCACGTCCTTGGCCACCAGATCGAGCAGGAACAGATGGTTGTCGGTGCCGCCGGACACGACCTTGTAACCGCGATCCACGAACACCTGCGCCATCGCGCGGGCGTTGACCACCACCTGCTGCTGATAGGTCTTGAAGTCCTCCGCCAACGCCTCCTTGAAGGCCACGGCCTTGGCGGCGATGACGTGCATCAGGGGGCCGCCCTGAATGCCCGGAAACACCGCGGAATTGAGCTTCTTGTGCAGCGCTTCGTCCTGGCCCTTGGACAGGATGATGCCGCCGCGCGGTCCGCGCAGGGTCTTGTGCGTGGTGCTGGTGACCACATGCGCATGATCCATCGGGCTCGGGTAGACGCCGGCCGCGACCAGACCGGCCACATGCGCCATGTCCACCCAGAACCAGGCGCCGATCTTGTCGGCGATCGCGCGCATGCGCGCCCAGTCCTTGAATCGGGAATACGCCGAGAAGCCGCCGATGATCATCTTCGGCTTGTGCTCCAGCGCCAGGCGCTCCATTTCGTCGTAGTTGATCAGTCCGGTCTCGGGGTCCAGACCGTAGGCGACCACCTGATAGTCCTTGCCCGAGAAATTGGCCGGATGACCATGCGTGAGATGCCCCCCGTGCGCGAGATTCATGCCCATGATCGTGTCCCCGGGGCGAACCAGCGCGGAAAACACCGCGGCATTGGCTTGCGCGCCGGAATGCGGCTGCACGTTGGCGTAGTCGGCGCCGAACAGGGTCTTGACGCGTTCGATCGCCAGGGTTTCGGCGATATCGACGAACTCGCAGCCGCCGTAGTAGCGCTTGCCGGGATAGCCTTCGGCGTACTTGTTGGTCAGCTCCGAACCCTGGGCTTCCATGACCGCCGGACTGGTGTAGTTCTCGGAAGCGATCAGCTCGATATGCGCTTCCTGACGCTCGCGCTCGGATTCAATCGCCTTCCACAGCTCGGCGTCGGACTGGGCGATGGATTGAGCTTGGGTCCACATCATTGTCAAAGGCTCTGGGTCAGGGTTGGGAAAATGCTCAGGGCGCCACGGACAGCATCAGATCCAGCGCAGCGCGCGCCGGTTCAGCCACCACCTCCGGCACCCTGATCTGATTCACGGTATTGCCGGCCACGAGATTGTCCAGCGTCCAGGCCAGATGCTGCGGGTCGACACGGAACATCGTCGAGCACATGCACACCATGGGCGACATGAACTGCACGGTGACGTTCTTGGGCTTCATTTCCTCGGCGAGGCGATTGACCAAATTCAGTTCGGTGCCGACCAGCCAGTGCTTGCCCGGTTCGGAGGCATGCACCGTCTTGAGGATGGTTTCGGTCGAACCCACGAAGTCGGACTTCTCGCAGACCTCGAGATTGTTTTCGGGATGGCTGATAACGAGACCATCCGGATGCTGCTTGCGGAAGTTGTCGATGTGCGCCGGCTGGAACATCTGATGAACCGAGCAATGCCCCTTCCACAGGATCATCTTCGCCTTGCGGATCTGGTCGACGGTGAGCCCGCCCTGCGGCCGGGTGAAGTCCCAGACCACCATCTCATCGAGCGGCACGCCCATCTTGTAGGCGGTGTTGCGGCCCAGATGCTGGTCGGGGAAGAACAGCACCTTCTCGCGGCGCGCGAACGACCATTCCAGCACGCCGCGCGCGTTCGATGAGGTGCAGACGATGCCGCCATGCGAACCGCAGAACGCCTTGAGATCGGCCGCCGAATTGATGTACGTGACCGGCGTGACGATCTCGTCCGGATCAAGAATCTCCGACAGTTCCGCCCAGCACTTGCGCACCTTGGCAAGATTCGCCATATCCGCCATCGAACAGCCGGCGGCGAGGTCCGGCAGCACCACGGTGCGCTTGCCGAAGGTCACGATGTCCGCGACCTCGGCCATGAAGTGCACGCCGCAGAACACGATGAACTCGGCGTCGGTCTCGGCGGCAAGACGTGACAGCTTGAGCGAATCGCCCGTCAGCTGCGCGTGCTTGTAGACCTCGTTGCGCTGGTAGTGGTGCCCGAGGATGACCAGACGATCGCCGAGCAGGTGCTTGGCGGCGTCGATGCGGGCATCGCATTCGCCATCATCCAGCAGTGAGAATTGATCGATTTTGAGTGCAGCAGCCATTCCCCTCACCTCCTGAGAAGGTCCGGCCCGGCCGGTCCCGCATCAGCGGGCCGCGGCCGGAACCCCAAACCCATCGCGTGTCGGCGCGCGATCGAGCCCGTCATTTTACGGCAAAGCGACCGAGCGGTGACCTCAAGGGGTGGCATCACCCTCGCCGTCTTCCGGAAGATCCTCGCTGGGTTCCTCTTCGCTGCCGGGACACAGGCCGGGCTCACCGATGGTCAGCGTGGCGGTATCGGTGATTTCGATATCGTCCTCGGTGCCCTCATCCTCGCCTTCATCGACGAACGTCGCCGTAACCTCTATGGATTCACCGACATCGCCGACCGCCTCGAAGGTGCCGCGAATCGCGAAGCTGTTGTCCACTGTGGCGATTTCGGAATCCTCCGTCGTCCAGCTCACATGCCGGGTGATGTCCTGGACATAGGCGCCACCATCGAACGAGCCGGTGGCGGTGAACTGATAGATGCAATTCTGCGGAAGCACCAGTTCCTGCGGCGAGATGCTGAAGCTGTCCAGAGCCGCATCGACAACGCTGAGCGGCAGGCTGTTCGACGGCAGGCGATCATCTTCCTCGGTCTCGGCATCATTGACGCCGAAGTACGAGGTAATATCGACCGGCCCACCTTGCGCCAAGCCATAGACATAGTTGGCGCCGCCGACGGCGCCCATGATCGCGATTTCGTCGTCGCTGGAGTCGTAGCTGACCTGGCTGGTCAGATCCTGGCGCTCGGCACCGCTGGCAAAGTTTCCGTAAGTCGAAAAACGCTCGCTGGTTTCGATGATCAGGTCGCCGGTGGCCGGTACCGCATCGGTTCCGGTGAACTCGCGTTCCAGAGTGAGGCTGTCGACCGGCTCGATGGTGACGTTGGTGGTGTATTCGCGGCCACACAGCGGAAAGCTGGCCTTGGCCAGCAGCGGGCCGCCTTCTGCAATACCGATCACACGTCCCGCTATGGTTGTAGTCGTCGTGGTGGTATCGATCCTCGCGATCTCCTCATCCGGCTCGACGAACGACCAGAACGCACTTGTGCGCACGTTGACCGGATTGTCCAGAAGTACCGTTTCCAGATTGATCAGGTACGCCGTGTCTACGCCCACAGTCGGATTCGGATTGGTGAAGCTGATCTCGCCGAGTGGGTCGACCGTAACCACCAGACTCGCGGTAAGACCCACGAACTCAGCAGTGATCGTAGCCGTACCGGGAGCACCCGGAAGAACCGCACCCTTCAGGTAGACCTGCCCCTCGACCCCTTCGACCGGCACCGTGCCGTCGCTGACATCTGCGACAGACGGATTGTCACTACTGTACGTGGCTCGACTCGTGAAGCTGCCCCGGCTGCCGTCAGAAAACGTACCGACCACGGCGAGGCTCTGCGGGATACATTCGTTGACGTGAAAAGTCTCGTCGGACGAGTCGACAGTGCCATCACCAGGCAGGACTTCGATGCTCTCGATCGCATTGCCATCACCAACGCCGCTGCAGGCACCCAACACAAGGCTGAGCGCCACCGCGACGAAGGGCGCGGCCCAGGGGCTCGCTCCGCGAAATGCGGGCACTGGACCAATCGTTACGAATCTCACGCCGTCTTGCTCCCTAGCATTGTCTTGATCGACAGCTCGCGCAATTGCCGCGTGTCGACCGTACCCGGCGCATTCGTCAGTGGACAATGCGCGGTCTGTGTTTTCGGAAATGCGATCACATCCCGAATCGAACCCGCGCCGGCCATCAACATCACCAGACGATCGATGCCGAAGGCCAAGCCGCCATGTGGCGGCGCGCCGAATTTGAGTGCGTCCAGCAGAAAACCGAACTTCTCACGTGCTTCTTCGTCCGAGATTCCCAGAATCTTGAACACAGCGGCCTGCATCTCGGGCCGGTGAATACGCACCGAACCGCCGCCGATCTCCACGCCGTTGAGCACCATGTCGTAGCCCTGTGACAGCGTACCGGCCGGATCGTTCGCGAGGGCTTCGGCATCAGCGGCTTGTGGCGCGGTGAACGGATGGTTCGTGGCCTGCCAGCGCGATTCCTTGTCATCCCATTCGAACATCGGCCAATCAACGACCCAAAGGGCTCGCCAGCCGCCGACGGTGAGACCCAGATCATTGCCGAGCTTGAGCCGCAGCGCGCCCAGAGCATCGGAGACGATCTTGAAGCTGGCGGCGCCGAAGAACAGGATGTCGCCGCTGCTGGCGCCGGTTCGCTCCAGAATGCCGTCCAGTGCCGCGTCCGACAGGTTCTTGACGATCGGCGACTGCAGGCCCTCACGACCCGTGGCGCGATCGTTGACCTTGATCCAGGCCAGTCCGCGCGCGCCGTAATTGCCCACGAAGGCGGTGTAGCCGTCGATCTGACTGCGTGACAGCTTTTCGGCCCCGCCGGGCACGCACAGCGCCGTCACCCGGCAGCCGGGATCATTCGCCGGACCGGCAAAGACCTTGAATTCCTCGTTGGCGACGAGATCCTGGATGTCGATCAGTTCCAGCGGATTGCGCAGGTCCGGCTTGTCGGAACCGAAACGTCCCATCGCCTCGGCCCAGGACATGCGCTGGAACGAGTCTCCGAGGTCGACATCCAGGGTTTCGGCGAACAAGCCGCGAATCAGCGCTTCCATGAGATCCATGATCTCGCCCTGCGACAGGAAGCTGGTTTCCACGTCGAGCTGGGTGAATTCCGGCTGACGGTCGGCGCGCAGATCCTCGTCGCGGAAACAGCGCGCGATCTGGTAGTAGCGGTCGAGGCCACTCATCATCAGCAACTGCTTGAACAGCTGCGGTGACTGCGGCAAGGCGAAGAAACTGCCGGGATGGGTACGCGACGGCACCAGGTAATCACGCGCCCCTTCGGGCGTGGCGCGCGTCAGAATCGGCGTTTCCACATCGACGAACCCGTTGTCGTCCATATAGCGCCGGATGTACTGCGTCACCCGATGGCGCAGCCGAAGATTGCCCAGCATTTCCGGGCGCCGCAGGTCCATGTAGCGGAACTTGAGGCGCGTTTCCTCGCCGACCGTGTCGTCGTCCAGATGAAACGGCGGGGTCTCGGCGCGGTTGAGCACCTCCACCGAATCCGCGTACAGCTCCACGCGGCCGGTCGGCAGATTGGCATTGATGGTGCCTTCCGGACGCGGCCGTACGGTGCCGCGCACCGCCACCACGAACTCGGACCGCAGGCGCTCCGCCTGGGCGAAGGTCTCCGCGCGATCGGGATCGAAAACCACCTGCAACAAACCTTCGCGGTCGCGCAGATCGATGAAGATGACGCCGCCATGGTCCCGGCGGCGATGCACCCAGCCGCAAACTTCGACACGGGCGTCAACCAATGTCTCGGTGACCTGACCACAATAATGGGAACGCTTCATGAAGGCTTAACAGGGCCGAAATAACGAGGGGCGCGGGATTGTAGCGGTCGGGCCGCGCCGCGTCGACGCGGGGGCGACACCGATCAGCCCTACGTGGAGGATCGGTCGGTGGAATCCACTGCCGGGGCGTCCGCCGGCGGTGACACTTCTTCGACCAAGCGCTTGAGCGATGGTGAATCGGGCGTGACCACGCCTAGGGAAATGATCAGGCGCATTGCATCCTCCACGCTCATATCGAGCCAGATCACGTCCTTCTTCGGCAAGAAGATGATCCAGCCGGACGTCGGGTTGGGCGTGGTCGGCACGAAGGCCGTAATGACCTCCTCCGCCGTCTTGTTCTGCACCTCACCAATCGGATTGCCGGTCACGAAGCCAATCGACCAGATGCCCTTGCGCGGATATTCGAACAGGATCGGCTGCCGGAACGACACCGAGGTGTCCGCGAACACGGTCTCCGCCAGCTTCTTGATGCCGCCGTAGACCGAGCGCACGATCGGAATCCGATCGAGCAGCGATTCCGCCCAGGACAGTGCCTGGCGGCCGAGAAAATTGGCGGCGAACGCACCGGTCGCGATCAGCAGCACGATGCTCAGCAATACGCCGAGCCCTGGAATATCCGGGCGCCAGAATGGTGGGATCAGCAGCAGACTCGCATCAAGCAGATTGACGATGAAGCGCACCACAACCAGGGTGGCGGCGATCGGCAGCCACACGATCAGCCCGGCGACGAACCAGCGACGCAACACACGCCCGAGGGCGGTGGATTCCTTTTTCGGCTTAGCGGTCTTCTTTTCGCTCATGCGGCCGCGCTGCTGGGTCCGCTCTTGGCGCCGCCCCCTGCATCGCCGCTGGAATCCGATTTCGACCGGCTGCCGCCTTCGCTCGAAGACTTGCCAGACTCGCCCCCCGAGGATTTGGATTCAGGCTTGGAATCCGCCTTGTCCGCGCTCTTGCCGCCGCCGTCGCCGCTATCGCCAGCGAGATTTCGTTTACCGCCGGACTTGAAGTCGGTTTCGTACCAACCGCCCCCCTTGAGGCGAAAGCCGGCGGCGGACACCAGACGTTCCAGGTCCGCACTGCCGCAGCTGCTGCACGGCTCGGCCGGACCTTCACTGATCTTGTGCATGATTTCGAGCTGCGCACCGCAGCTCTTGCAGACGTACTCGTAAATCGGCATTTCCACCTCGAAGGAAACTAGTTGAAGCCGCCTGGAATCCAAGCTCCTGAGCTTGGCATAGTTGGGACGACATGAGCGAAATTCAAGAGACCTCGGCAACGAAACCGGCGAGCCGCATGCGCGCGCTCCGTGCCGATATTACGCGGATGGATTGCGATGCGATCGTCAACGCCGCCAACCATTCGCTACTCGGCGGTGGCGGCGTGGACGGTGCAATCCACCGCGCAGCCGGTCCGGAACTCTTGCAGGAATGCCGAACCCTGGGCGGCTGCGAAACCGGCGCCGCCAAAACGACCGCCGGCTACCGTTTGCCTGCGCGCTTTGTGATTCACACCGTAGGACCAGTCTGGTCCGGCGGCCATCGGGGTGAACCGGAACAGCTGGCAGCCTGCTATCGCAACAGCCTGGCCGCTGCGATCGAGCACGACTGCAGCAGCATCGCCTTCCCGGCCATCAGCTGCGGCGTCTACGGCTATCCGCGCGAAGCCGCGGTCACGATCGCGGTGGAAACGGTTCGAGCGATTCTGGAAACCCAGTCAAAGATTCGGCTGGTCAGCTTCGTCTGCTTTGATGAATCGATGCTCAGGCTTTATCGGACCCAGCTGGCGCATCGCGCCTAAGGGGCTCACGGGGTCGAACCGGTCAGCACTCGCGGCCGCGAGGCCATGCCGAAGCCGTGGCCGTGATGCAGCAGATAGTGCAGCCACTTGTTGAGCATGACGTTGCGCTTCCACTGCGCGTTGAGATAACGCAGGGCCTCGGGATCGCTTTCGTCGAGCGCGAGCCACGGCGGACGCGTGGCGCAATACAGGGTTTCCGCCAATTGGGCGTCGCGGTAGAGCTTGACCCAGACGTCCGGCTCGAAGCGCCCCTCGATCTGGTAGCTGAGCCGGAACGAAGCCGTGAACTTGCCGCGTTCGAGCACGATCAGATGCAGCGGCAGATCGTTCTCGGCGCGGGATATCGCCGACACGAACGGAAGGTCCAGTTCAGGAACCAGTCGCTCGATCAGGCGATAGTTACGCTCGTACAGATCGATGAGCGTACCGATCCGTCCACCGCGTACCAGCAGGTCTGGGTTCATCTGTGCCATGCGGGGACTATAAGGTAGGCTCCCCGCTTGACACCATAAGGGCCAAAACCAGTACGATGACCGTCCGCGAAATCGCCACCCGCCCCTACGACGACCAGAAACCCGGCACCGCCGGCCTGCGCAAAAGCGTCGCCGTATTCCAGCAGCCGCACTACCTCGAAAACTTCCTGCAGTCGATTTTCGACAACATGCCGCAGTGGAGTGCCGGCACCGTGGTGATCGGCGGAGACGGGCGCTACTTCAACCGCGAAGCGATACAGACCGCCATCGCCATGGCGGCTGCCAACGGGGTCGCTCATGTCATCGTCGGCCAGCGCGGCCACCTGTCCACTCCTGCGGCCTCGCACCTGATCGCCAAGCGCAAGGCCGACGGTGGCCTGTTGCTGACGGCCTCGCACAATCCCGCTGGACCCGATGGCGACTTCGGTCTCAAGTTCAGCATGGCCGGCGGCGGACAAGCGCCCGAGGCGCTCACCGACAAGGTTTACGCCTACAGCCGCGAAATCGGCCACTACCGGATCCTCGAAGCCGGGCCAGTCAATCTCGACCAACTCGGTCAACAGCGCTTCGGTGGACTGAGTGTCGAAGTGGTCGACCCCGTCGATGACTATGCCGGGCTGATGCAGAGCCTGTTCGACTTCGATCGGATTCGCGCCTGGCTCGCCGATGGACATTCGGTGTGCTTCGACGGCATGCATGCGATCACCGGCCCCTACGCGCAGCGGATACTGGTTGACATGCTCGGCGCCAGGGCCGACAGCGTGATCAACGGCACCCCCCTTGAGGACTTCGGCGGCGGCCATCCCGACCCCAACCTGATCTACGCCAAGCCTCTGGTGGATTTGATGATGTCCGCCGATGCGCCGGATCTCGCCGCCGCCAGCGACGGTGACGGCGACCGCAACATGATTCTCGGACGCGGCCTGTTCGTCTCACCGGGCGACTCGCTCGCCATGCTGGCGGCGCATCTCGACAAACTGCCGGGCTACCGCCAGGGGCTTGCCGGGGTGGCGCGTTCGATGCCGACCTGCCGCGCGGTCGACCTGGTCGCTGCTGCCAAGGGCATCGAGGCGCACGAAACGCCGACCGGCTGGAAATTCTTCTGCAACCTGCTGGACGCCGGTCGCGTCACGATCTGCGGTGAGGAGAGCTTCGGCACCTCGTCGATGCATGTCCGCGAAAAAGATGGCGTCTGGGCGGCCCTGGCCTGGCTCAATGTGCTGGCCGAAACCGGGCAGTCCGTCGCAGAAATCGCCAAGGCGCACTGGGCGAGCTACGGTCGTCACTACTTCGCCCGCCACGACTACGAAGGACTCGACAGCGACGCCGCCAAGCGCCTGATCGCCGCCGTGCAGTCTGCACTACCGGAGCTGGTCGGCCGGAGCTTTGGCGACTGGACAGTCAGCCTGGCGGACTCATTCGCCTATACCGATCCGATCGATGGCAGCAGCGCCAGCAACCAGGGCTTGCGCATCGTGTTCGGCAACGCAGCGCGCATCATCCTGCGCCTGTCCGGCACCGGCACTTCGGGCGCCACGCTACGGCTGTATCTGGAACGCTATGAGAAAGATACCGACAAGCTGGCCTGGGACGTCGGCGAGGCGCTCGCTCCGTTGGCCGCGATTGCCGAACAGATCGGCTCGATTCGCAGCCGTACCGGACGCGACGCGCCAGACGTCGTGACCTGATCCGCCGCCGCTTTGCGCTTAGCTAAGGCTCCCTTACGGAAGCTCGAAGCGCGACATTGCCGGCGCGGTGGTGTCGGCGGCCTGCAGCGCAAAGGCCTGCCCGTACCGCAACACACCACGCCCACGCTCTGCCAGCGCGTTGTAAAGCAGCAGATAGCCGGACGGCATCGGCTCGTGGAAGACCTGACTCTGCACGGCAAGCGTGCGCTGGATCGCGTCACGCAGGTCGATGGCGGCCTTGCCGCCATCCAGCACCAGTTCGATACGACGAATTTCCTCATCGATCTTTACGCGCGCGATCCAGATCTCGCCGCGCACGCCGGCCACGGTCTCCACGGCATCCGTCTTGTCCAGGGATACCAGGGCATCGAACAGCGGCGCGAATGACAAGGCCACCAATCCCTGCGCTCCGAAGGACTGAACCGCCAGGGCCATGTCGACCGCCATCGGCCACGGCGAAGTCAGCACCTGATACATCCGGTTGCCGCGGATCAGCACGTAGCCATAGCGGCTGACGACCTGATCCTGACCGCTCCAGCGCATCAGCTCGCCGCGCACCTCGACAGTGGCGGTCTGCACGCCATAGGACGTGCCGGTGTTGATGTCCAGACTGTAGCGGCCATCCGCCCACGCCAAGCCGGGCAGCAGCAGCGACAGGGCCAGCAGGCGGCGTGTGCAACAAGCCAAGGTCATGCTCGGGTCCCCGGGCGATCGAAGCGGGCATGCTACTTCAGCCGGCTGAATCCCAGCGTTGCCGCCCGGACGAAGGCTCTACGGCGCCAGAGCAGCGGCGCTGTCGCGAGGCTCCGTCGCCGACTCGGATTCGACGAGATGTCGGCTGCCCGATGCGACGGCGTAGGCCGCGCCCAGGAATTCGGCTTCGCTGGGTTCCAGAACGGTATCGACGTACCACCACTCGCCCTGCACCCGCTCCTGCGTGATGTCGAGCAGCAGATAGCCTTTCTGGGCCAGATCGACGTATTTCATGTGCGGGTTCAGAAGCTTGAGCAGAGGCACCAGACTCTGGGCCGCCTCCAGTCCCGGCGAGGTCACCGAGGTACAGACGAATTCGGTGCCCAGCGACCCGTTTCCGTTCAGAGGGTTGTAGACCAGCGGATTCGCCGGGTCGGGCGTCAGGTCCATGCCCCAGGAAGTGTGGATGTCCCCGGTCAGCACCACCACGTTGTCGAGCGCCAGTGCCTCGATCATGTCGAACACGCGCGTGCGTTCGGCGCGATAGCCATCCCATTGGTCGGTGTTGATGATCAGACCGCCGGTACTGACGACCGGCAGGGAACTCAGCAAATCTTCAAGTACCGGAATCGGCAGGCCGGTCAGTACCGACAGTTCCGGGAGGCTGGGAATACGCAACTGTCCGAACATCACCTGCTGGCCGAGAATCTTCCAGGCAACGCCGCTGTCCGCGAGCGCTGAACTAAGGAAGCCGCGCTGCTCGGAGCCGAGCAGTTCGCGTGCCTCGTCGTTGATACTCGATGCATCGAGCAGACCCGCCTGCTCGTCGCGCGCAATCAAACGCGTGTCGAGCATCACGAAATCCGCCAGGTCGCCATAGCGGAAGCTGCGATAAATGCGTTCGGGCCGGCCGGCTTCCACCTCGCGGATCGGCAGCCATTCGTAGTACGCCTGGATACCCCAGGCCTTGCGCTGGGCCCAGACGCCCTCGTCGCCCTCGGTGTGATTGCTCGCCCCGTCCCGCCAGGAATTATCGGCCGTTTCGTGGTCGTCCCAGACGGTGATGAATGGATGCTGACGGTGCACTTCCTGAAGATCCGGGTCCAGCTTGTAGTAGCCATGACGGGTCCGGTAGTCCTCCAACGTGAGGATTTCTGCGGCCGGCTGATATTCGCGAACCTCACCGTACTCGCCGGTGCCGTATTCGTAGATGTAGTCGCCCAGATGCAGCACCACGTCGATGTCGCTGCGATCCGCGAGACGTCGGTAGGCATTGAAATAGCCGTGCGCATAGCTGGCGCAGGACACTACGCCCACGCGCAGCCGGTCCAGGCTGCCACTCGGCGCGGTGCGGGTGCGCCCCACCGGAGAATCCCAGCCTTCGGCCGAAAAGCGGTAGTAGTAGCTGGTGCCGGCGTCGAGACCGGCCGCGTCAACCTTGATCGTGTAATCCCGATCCGGATGGGCCTGCGCCTCGCCTTCGAGCACCCGCTCCTCCAGTTCCGTGTCTCGAGCCACCACATAACGCACCGCAACCGCCCCGCTGGCGGCGCTGCTGATGCGCGTCCACAGAATGACGCGATCGCTCAGGGGATCGCCGCTGGCGACGCCGTGCTTGAAGGGGTTTTCGCCCTGTTCTCCGCCGCGGCCACCGGCTTGTGGGCTGTTGCCGCAGGCGCTGAGCGTGCCGCCACCCACCACGGCGGACGCCAGGCCCATGCGCTTCAGAAAATGACGGCGTGACAGCGCCGCACGCTTGTTACGTGACCGACCGGCCATGAATGCCCCCTAAAGTGTTGTTATCGGGTCAGCATATGACGGTTTGTTGACACGGCCGTGACACGAGCGGAGCGCCGAATCAGAACGATTGCTTGCGAATGCCCTTTTCCTGCATCGCCAGCGTCGCGATTTCCTCGATCGACATCGTGGTGCTGTTGACGTAGGGAATGCCGAGCCTGCGGTACATCGCTTCGGCCTGACGCAGTTCGAAGCTGCACTGGCGCAGCGAGGCATACTCGCTGCCGGGGCGTCGTTCGCTGCGAATCTGATGCAGGCGATCCGGGTCGACGATCAGTCCAAACAGCTTTTCGCTCAGCGGCACGATCGTGCGCGGCAGTTTCTGATCCTCCAGGTCTTCCTCGATCAAAGGAAAATTGGCGGCAAAAATGCCATGCTGCATCGCCAGATACAGCGTCGTCGGCGTCTTGCCGCAGCGCGAGGGCGCGATCAGGATGATGTCGGCGCTGGCAAGGCCGCGAGAGGACTGCCCGTCATCGTGTTCGAGCGCAAAATTCATGGCGTCGATACGCGCGTAATAGCGCTTGGTATCAGCCACGCCATGCGCACGACCCGCCGTATTGGTCGCGTGCAGATTGAGCTCGAGTTCGAGCACCGGGATGAAGGTATCGAACAAATCCAGGAACAGACTGTTCGCACCGCGTAAAATGGCACGGATATCATCGCTGACCGTGGTGCTGACCAGAATTGGTCGCGATCCAGACGTCTCGGCGAGGTGGTTGATATAGTCGACCGTGCTGCGCGCCTTGTCGACCGTATTGATGAACGGCAGCGTGCTCTTGCGAAAATCGATGCCGTCGAACTGCGTCAGCAGGCTGTTTCCAAGGGTTTCAGCCGTGATTCCGGTTCGATCGGACACGAAAAATACGTTGACGTTTATCGACATGCGCCCAGCGTTCGTTCAGAGAAGTTGTTTTATATATGTCTTTGGGATACGTCTTTGGCCATTTTTGGCCGTTTTCAGCTTGCGGGGTCTTGAGTGAAAAAAGCAAACGTACTGTGGTTCCAGGAACTTGGCATGTCCGACGTGGAAATCGTCGGCGGCAAGAATGCCTCCCTCGGCGAAATGATCCAGCATCTGGCCAAGGCCGGGGTGCAGGTGCCGGGCGGTTTTGCGACCACAGCCAGTGCCTATCGTGAATTTCTGTCCCACGAGGGGCTCGCCGACCGCATCAACGGGATGCTCGCCGAACTGGATGTCGATGACGTTCAGGCCCTCGCGAAAACCGGCAAGACCATCCGCGAACTCTTGATCGAGGCGCCGTTTCCGGCCGAACTGGAATCCGAGATCCGGACTGCCTACAAGACGCTGATCGACGAAGCCGGCGGTCCGATCACGGTGGCCGTGCGTTCCTCGGCCACCGCCGAGGATCTTCCCGACGCGTCGTTCGCAGGCCAGCAGGAGACCTTCCTCAACATCAACGGCGTGGACAACGTATTGCTGGCGATGAAGGAAGTCTTCGCCTCGCTGTTCAACGACCGCGCCATCGCCTATCGCGATCATCAGGGCTTCGAGCATTCGCAGGTCGCGCTGTCCGCCGGCATCCAGCGCATGGTGCGCTCGGACGAAGGCGCGTCCGGCGTGCTGTTCACGATGGACACTGAATCCGGTTTCCGTGACGCGGTGTTCGTGACCGCCAGCTACGGTCTCGGTGAAGCCGTGGTCCAGGGCGCGGTCAATCCGGACGAGTTCTATGTCTACAAGCCGGCGCTGGAAGCCGGCCGCCCGGCCGTGCTGCGCCGCACCGTCGGCGCCAAGGCCAAGAAGATGGTCTATACGGCCGACAAGACGCTCGGCAAGACCGTCGAGTTCGTCGATGTCCCCGTTGCCGATCGCCAGCTGTTCTGCCTCAGCGACGAGGAAGTCAGCGAACTCGCCCGCTACGCCGTGATCATCGAGAAGCACTACGGCCGCCCGATGGACATCGAATGGGGCAAGGACGGTCTCGACGGCAAGCTCTACATCCTGCAGGCGCGGCCGGAAACCGTGCAGTCGCGCGCATCGACCACGGTGCTCAAGCGCTACAAGCTCAAGGACAAGGGCCCGCTGCTGTCCACCGGCCGCGCGATCGGCCAGAAGATCGGCGCCGGCAAGGTTCGCATCCTCGATTCGATCGAGCAGATGAACCGCGTACAGAAGGGCGATGTGCTGGTCACCGACATGACCGATCCCGACTGGGAGCCGGTGATGAAGCGCGCCTCGGCGATCGTCACCAACCGTGGCGGCCGCACCTGCCACGCCGCGATCATCGCGCGTGAACTCGGCATTCCGGCGGTCGTCGGCTGTGGTGACGCCACCGAGCTGCTCAAGGATGGCATCGAAGTCACGGTATCCTGCGCCGAAGGCGATACCGGCAACATCTACGAGGGTCTGATCGACTTCGCTGTCGACGAAATCGCGCTCGACAAGATGCCGGAGATTCCGGTCAAGATCATGATGAACGTCGGCAATCCCGAACAGGCGTTCGACTTCGCCAGCCTGCCGCACCGCGGCGTCGGCCTGGCCCGCCTCGAGTTCATCATCAACAAGCAGGTCGCGATTCATCCGCAGGCGCTGCTGGAGCTGGACAAGCAGACCCCGGAAAACCGCGCGCTGATCGACCCGATGATCGCCGCCTACAAGAACCCGCGCGACTACTTCATCAAACGTGTGGCCGAGGGCGTCGCCACGATCGCCGCCGCCTTTGCGCCGGAGCCGGTGATCTTCCGCATGTCGGACTTCAAGTCCAATGAATATGCCAATCTGATCGCCGGATCGCGCTATGAGCCACACGAGGAAAACCCGATGCTGGGCTTCCGCGGTGCCTCACGCTACATCTCCGAGAAATTCCGCCCGTGTTTCGACATGGAATGCGAGGCGATGAAGTACGTACGCGATGAAATGGGGCTGACCAACGTCCAGATCATGATTCCGTTCGTGCGCACCGTGGGCGAAGCCAAGCGCGTCAACGAGATCCTGGCGGAGAACGGGCTCAAGCGCGGCGACAACGGACTCAAGCTGATCATGATGTGCGAGCTGCCGTCGAACGCCGTGCTGGCCGAGCAATTTCTCGAACACTTCGACGGATTCTCGATCGGCTCCAACGACATGACCCAGCTCACGCTGGGTCTGGATCGCGATTCGGGCCTGATCGCCCATCTGTTCGACGAGCGCGACGAGGCCGTCAAACACATGCTGCATCTGGCGATCTCGGCCTGCAAAAAGCAGGGCAAGTACGTCGGCATCTGCGGCCAGGGGCCGTCCGACCATGCTGACCTCGCGAAGTGGCTGCTGGAAGAAGGCATCGAGTCGATGTCGCTGAATCCGGACACCGTGGTCGAAACCTGGTTGTTCCTGGCAGGCCGAACCGCCTGATCGCCGGCGCACCGCCGGAAAATCCGACGCCCGGGACCGCAACGGTCCCGGGCGTCGCTGTTTGTGTCGGTGTCCGAAGCGCGCCTAGAGAATCTACGGCAGCTTGAGATCCTCGACCTCGATCTGAGCGTCCGCCTTCAGTGCGGTACGCAGGCTCATGAAGGCCTCGGCGGCGAAACCGCGCGCACCGCGAATGCCGAACTCGATATGCGGCCGCATGCCGGGCCCGCCGTGTGAGGGCAGGCTGGACAGCTTGATGCCCTCGAAACGCGCCAGGATGTCGTGCATCAGGTCCAGCAGGTCGCTCTCGCCACGTACGCCGTAGACACGCAGCCGGAATTCTTCAGGCGGCTCGGCGTTGTGCAACTGCGGCAGGCGTTCGTCCAGTACCCATTCCAGCATGGGCCAGGCCATTTCCGGGAACCCCGGTACGAAATAGCAGTGGTCGCAGGAAAAGCCAGCGATGGTGTTGATCGGATTCGGAATCAGCTCCGCCCCTTGCGGGAAGTCGGCCATGATCAGCCGGTTTCCCGACGCCTCGCCGCCGCTGCGTTGGTGAATCAGAGCAGCCGCTTCGGGGTGCCGTTCGATCGGTACACCGAAGGCCAGCGCCGCTGCCTGGCGGGTCACGTCATCTGGGGTGGCACCAATCCCGCCACACGACAGCACGATGTCGCCTTCATCGATTGCCGCGCGCAATGCGTCCGCGATGCGGGTTTCATCGTCGGCCAGGAAATGCGCGGCGGCCAGGGCAATACCACGCTCGTTCAGCAGCTCGATGACTCGCCTCAGATGTCGGTCCTGGCGCTTTCCCGAGAGGATTTCGTCACCTATGACGAACAATTGAACCTGATTCACGAATCGCTCCTCGGATGCCGGACTCCATTATCGCCCAGCGCAGACCGGGCGGCGCGATCGGCTGGCATCGCTTTTGCTGATTTATTCGCAGGGCTGAGCCACTTGGGGAATTTGAGCCATGTCGCATTCGGGCAATGCTGGCGCCGCAGCAGCGGCGCTGAATTGGAATGACTTTCCACTGATCCTGCTTCTGAGCCTGGCTCAGGCCATCGCGGGTGGCTTGGCGCTGGCGATGCTCAGCGGCGGTGTGCTCGGGTGGCTGTTCTGGGGCGGGTTCTGGACCGGCACGCTGTGGGCCTGGGCGCCACTGGGTCTGGGATTGTTCGTGCTGCTGGTCATCGCCGGACTGCTGCCAGAGCAGACGCGCGAAGCTTTGCTCGAAATGCCGGGGGCCGACTGATGAGCACCGTCACGATCACACCGGACAGCACGGCCGCCACCCCGCCGTCCACACGCGAACGCCTGCGTTCGATCCGCACCCGCCAGCAAACCCGCATCCGGGGCTGGGTCCGGAGCAGCGAAGTCATGCGTCGCACGGTCGCCTGGCTGCTGATGCTGCTGGTCGCCGCGCTCCGGCCATTCCCGCTCCTGAAACCGCTGATGCCTCGTGCCTTGCGCCACTCCGTGGAATCCTGGGACGGCGAGATGCTGCGCGTCTATCTGGGCTCATTCGGGCGCCGCGCTTACATGGATCAACCCTGTCATATGCCGGACCCGCCGAGCTTCGCGCCCCGCATCGAATCCGACCCACGCTGGTCATTGAGCGAAGCCGACATCCGTCAGTTCTACGAGCAGGGCTTTCTCGGACCGTTCACCTTGTGCTCGCCCGAGGAAATGGCCGAACTGCGTGAGGTTTTGTGGAAGGAGATCGAGCAGCCTTCCAAGGCCTACGGCTTCGTCACCGGCCGCGACCGCCACCTCGACTGCCCGACGGTCTGGAAACTGCTGCAGCGGCCGGAATGGACCGAACGCCTGGCTCAACTGCTGGGCCCCAATCTGCTGCTGTGGCGCTCCCAGCTGTTTCTCAAGAACCCCGGCGCCGCCGAGGTGACCTGGCACCAGGCCAGCACCTACCTGTCCGAGGAAGCCTACAAGGCCACGCTGCATCCGCAGAACCGCGACGAGCTTTTTCAGTTGACAACCTGGGTCGCCTTTGACGATGTGGATCTCGAGAACGGTTGCATGCAGTTCCTCAAAGGCACGCACCGAAAGATCCATACGATGAAAATCGGCAGTAACGATGCCGAAGGCTTCGCGCGTGCACGGGTCAAGCTCGAAGCGGACACCTCTCCGGAGCATGTGGTCTCGATGCCGATGAAGGCCGGGCAGTTCGTGATATTCAGCGAGCGCTGCATCCACGGTTCACCGCCCAACCGCTCTGCGGACCGGCGTCGCTGGGGCATGGCGTTTCGCGCGATTCTGCCGAGCGTGAAAGTCTACGACGAGGAATTGCTGCACCGCGTCTTCTATCTCGAAGAGGAGTTCTCACTCGAGAATTGGGGAGCGGTCGTGCTGCGGGGCGAGGATCCGCTCGGACTCAATCGCCTGGTCGATCCGTTTCCGGAACTGCGCCGCCCCCCTCCGACCGCCTGAGGCATTTCGACATCGAGGCCTGTCTCACTCGGCCGGGCCCGCTTCGGCATGTGAAAGCGCCGTGCGCCACGGCTGGGCGGCATGAAACAGATGCCCCTGAAACCGCTGAATCCCGATACGGCACAGCAGATGGAAGGTCTCTTCGTCTTCGACACCCTCGGCAACCACGGGGAAATTCAACTCCTTGCCGAGCGAGCAGATCGCCTTGAGCAGGGCCTGATCGACCGGGTCGGAATCGAGCCGCTGGGTAAACGCGCCATCCGCCTTCACACCATCGTAGGACGTGCGCTTGAGCAGTTCGAACGAGCTGTAGCCACTGCCGAAGTCGTCGATCCAGACCTTGTAGCCGCGTGAGCGCAAGGCTTCAAGTAGATTCGCTTCCGCCTCGGTACCCACCAGGAATTCGGTTTCAGTAATCTCCAGCACCAGATCGGCCGCCGGAACACGCGCCGCATCCAATAGCCGAAGCAGGCGGCCCTGGAACAGCACGTCACCGATGCTGCGCGCGCTGAGATTGGCTGCGACGTACCGGCCGGGTATCCACTGGCCGGAGCTGCGCGCCTCCCCGAGCAGACGCAAGGTATTTTCGACGACCCACTCGTCGATCTGCGCGAGCAGGCCGAGTCGCCGGGCCGCCGGCAGGAAGTCCCCCGGAGGAATCAGTTCGCCATGATCGCCACGCAGACGGATCAGGGCCTCATAGCCGCAAATCTTGCGTTCGGTGTTGAAGATGCATTGCAGATGCAGCTCGAACTGGCCGCCGTCGAAGGCACTGCGCAGCCGTTGCAACCAGTTCATGGTCCGCGCCGCCTCATCGATCTCGCGCGTGCCGGGTTCGAATCGGTGCACACGGTCGCGTCCCACATCCTTTGCCACGTAGATCGCGGTATCGGCCTGAATCATCAGCGACACGGCGTCTGCCGTTCGCTCGTCAATCATCGTGAGGCCTGCACTGATGCTCAGTGCGAAGGCATGGTTTTCGAAGTCGAAGCGCCGCTGTCGCACCGAATCCACCAGTTCCTGGGCGCGCGCCACTGCCATCGCGGCATCGACATCGTGCAGGATCACCGCGAATTCATCGCCTCCCATACGCGCCAACAAGTCCGTCGGCTGCAGGACACTACGCAGCACACGCGCCACGTCACACAACAGCTTGTCGCCGGCAACGTGTCCGTGCGTGTCGTTGATTACCTTGAAATGATCAACATCCAGATACAACAACGCGTGCTCGCGATGCACCACATGTACGTCGAGCACCGCCTTGGACAGCGCGAGTTCGAAAGCTCGGCGGTTTGGCAGGCCGGTCAGCGTATCGTGCATCGCCTCGTAGGCAAGCCGCTCGGTCATCTGATGCATCACGCTGACATCGTGAAACACAAAGACGCTGCCGATCAGTTCACCCTGGCGGTCGCGCAGCGGTGCCACCGAATCGGCAATCGGGCACAGGCGACCGTCCTGGCGCTGCAGGCGTGTGAAGAACGGAACGCGCGTGCCCTCCCCGGTCTTCAGCACGTCCGCCACCGGACTCGGCAGCGGCTCGCCATCCTCCGGTGAAAACAGCGGCACCGCCTCGTTGAAGGCCTTCCCGATCAGACTTTCGGCGCTGACGTCGATCATGTCCGCCGCCGCGGCGTTGCAGAAACTGATACGGCCGTCGAGATCGGTCCGAATCACGCCGTCGCCGATTGACGCCAGCGTGACTTGGGCCAGCTCACGAGATTCCCATAGCGCATCGGCGTTCAGGCGGCGCTCGCTGATGTCCTGAATCTGCGAAATGAAATGCAAGGGCTGCCCCTCTTCATCACGCAGCAACGACACATCGAGCTGGGCGTGGACCACGCGAGCTTCGCGATGCAGATATCGCTTCTCGATGCGATAGCTTTCGGCCAAGCCATCCAGCAGACTTTGCACCGAATCCAGATCCAGTTTCAGGTCGTCTGGATGCGTCAGCTCCTGAAACGTCGCTCTGAGTAGCGCCGGCCGGTCATAGCCCAGCATTTCGCAGAGTTCGTGGTTGACTGCGAGAAAACGCCCTTCCAGGCTCACCAGGGCCATACCGATCGGCGCCTGATCGAAGACCAGATCGAAACGCCGCTGACTCTGCTGTAACGGGCTGGCCTGGGAATCGGGTCCGGCATCAAGGACGAGCACCGCCCCGGACACCCGCAACACACGCCCCTCCACCACAACCGCGCTCAGACTGTGTCGCAGGCGAGTGGGCCGTCCGTCGCAGTAAAGTTCGAGTTCAACCGTCTGATCCTGGCCAGCCCGGCTCGACTCGATTGCGGCCTTGAGTCGTCGCTGACTCTCCGGCGAATAGCACGACAGCAGGGTTTCCACGGAAAACGGTGTGTCCGCTGCCAGACCATGCAGCGCCGCACAGCTGCCGGACCACCACAGCGCCGATCCATTCGCGTCGATTTCCCACAGACCCACTGCGGTATGCCGATCCGGCACACAGCTCGGATCACGTTTGCGCGGCTGATTGTCCACTTGATTCGATACCGGAGGTTCGTCACCAAAGCTGGAGACGATCTTACAGCGATCGATTATCCGGGACTCGCCGCCTTAGCGGGGCTCGGAACTGTGGCAAATATTGTCTATTCGACCGCTCAGAAGTGGGCGCTGAGTGAAACGCGCAGCGCCCGGGATTCAACCGGGTGGAAATGGAAGTCATCGATGCCGCCGGCCTGTTCGCCGGGCAAACGCGAGTTGTAGAAATAGGTAATGTCGTTGTCGTCACTGTCGAACAGGTTCAGTACCGCAACTGTGAGCTTGCAGCGCCGCGTGAAGCGATAGCCCAGCTGGGTGTTGACGATGGTGGTGGCACTCGAACGTCTGCTGTTGTCCTCCACCAGCGGTCCTGCGCCAAGGCGCCGCAGACGCAAACCGGCACTCCAGCCGCCGATTTCGGGAATGGTCAGCCCCAGCGAGAAGACATCCTCGATCGAATTGGGGATGCGGTTGCCATCGTCCGAATCGAGCCGTGCGTGCGAATAGGCATAGTCCGCATCGATCGCCAGCCACCGCAGCGGTGCCCAGTACGCCGACAATTCGATGCCGCGGCGCTGGCTGGCGCCGCTCGGCTCGCTGGCCCCGGCATCGCCCACGTAGACCAGTTCGGAATCGACGTTGAGGGCCCATAGCGAGGCGCTGAGCGTCATGTTCGGAATGGCCGCACTGTTGATGCCGAGTTCACCGCCGCGCGCCCGTACCAGGGGGTCCACGCCGTCCGCCGGCAAGCCACTCGCAGGATCGATCTCGATCGTGGTGCCGCGTGCGTCGTTGCTGTGGAAACCTTCCCCGTAGTTCAGGTAGAACTGCGTGCGCTGCCAGGGCCCGAACACCAGCGCCAGTTTTGGGCTGAGGATGCTGTCTTTTTCGTTGCCGGAATTTGGCGCCAGGTCGCTATTGACGTCGAACAGGTACAGATCCCCGCGCACGCCCAGGGTTGAGCGGAACCAATCGGTCCACTGCTGAGTGCTGCTGGCATAGATGGCGACGCTGCCCTCGCGCACACGGTCCTCACGCACGGTCGAGCTGCGCCGGCGTTGCTGCGTCAGATACAGGCCAACCGGTTTGATATCGTCATAGCGCGACTGCACACCCACTTCGAGGCCGCTCGGCACCCCGAATGGCAGACGCCAATGGCGGCGCACATTGACTCCGAAGACCTCACGATCATCAAACTGCTCGAACTGGTCATCCGGCAGATCGTCCGCATCACCGGGGTCCGACAGGAAATAGGTGAAGTCCGAGTACAGATCGAGCCTGTAGCGCATCGCATAGGTTTGCACGCGCCAGCGGCCACTCGACGTCTCGCCGCGCCACTCCAGGTTGGCGCTGTACCGACGCACATCACCGCCGTCGCTCGGGTCGATGAATCCGAACGCATCGATCAGCCCCTGCTCCACCGCACGTTTCGGAATCTGGTCCGGCGCCTGATAGTCGATCGAATAACCGGCCAGTGAAGCGGTGAACCCGTCACGCGGCGTACCCTGGTTGTAACGCACCAAAGCCCGGTAGCTCTCGGCATTCTGGTCCAGATCGTAGGGGCCGTCATACGTTCCGGCCTGCAGGCCGATCAGCAGTTTACCCTTGCCGACCGTGGGCGAACCTGCCAACAAGGCCTGCCGATATCCATACTCACCGAGCGTGAGCTCGGCCAGGCCCTCCGGCAGTTCGTCGACGTAACGCAGATTGGCAGACCCCGCCGCCGAGAAATCCCCGGTGTTCGCGTAGTACGGCCCCTTGCGGTACTCCATCGAACCGATCAGCTCGGGAATGATGAAGTTGATGTCCGCATAACCCTGGCCGTGACCATGCGAGCGCATGTTGACCGGAAGTCCGTCGACCTCCGTATAGAAATCGGTCCCGTGATCGAGGTTGAATCCTCGCAGGAAGTACTGGTTCGCCTTGCCCTCGCCACTGTGCTGAGTGACGATCAGACCGGGCACGAACTCCAGCAGTTCACCACTGCGGCTGATCGGACGCTGTTCGAGCTGATCCGCCGTGACATAGCCTTCCGTGGCCGACTGGATGGGCTCATCCAGCGCCCGTTCGCCGATCACCTCGACCGGTTTGAGTTCCACGGCAGGCACGCCGCCCGCATAAACCGCCGGCAGCACAGCGAACGCACAACTGCAGCCGACCGCCAGCCGGACGCGCATCCGTATCATCAGTATCCCCGTTCCGGTTTTTGGAGTGGCCGTGAGGCTGGGTGACAACGAGGTCGAGCGGCCTCGGCATCTGCCGGACTTTCGTCTTGCGCAGGAGTCTAGGGTCAATCCGAAAAACCGATAACAGCTCGGTGTTGCCACGCCCGGCCGAGCCTCAACGATCGGGGGACGCGCACCGCTTTGACGTATAGGCTATGCAGCACCCGATGCATCCCTTCCAGCAACCTCGAAAGCGCAGCGACCGTCAGCGACGATGAAGATAGGAATCTATGGAGACCGGACGCCCCCGCTGGGCAAACTCGAACGGGACGTGCTGGACCAGCTCTGGACCCACGGCTCACAGTCCGCGCGCGACGTACTCGACGCGCTCAGCGCGCGACGTCCAATCACGCTCAGCACGATTCAGGCAACCCTGGAACGGCTCACCCGGAAGCGACTCCTGAGCCGGACCAAACTCGGACGCAGCTATATCTATCGCGCGGCCGTCAGCCGTGACAGTCTGGTCAAGCGCATGGTCTCGGACCTGCAGCAGGCGCTGATCGCACCGAGCCACACTGCAGGTATTGCCGGCTTGCTTGAACTCGATCCGAACGTGGACGCGGAAACCCTGGACCGACTGGAACGCTGGATTGAAGGCCGCCGCAAACAACTCAAGGACGCGCCATGACCCTGCATGTCACCCACCTTGAATTCCTGCTGACCGCAAGCCTGCTCGCATTCGTGCTATGGACAGGCTTGAGTGTACTCATCGCCCTGCTGCACCTGCCGCTCCGGTGCGCCCTGCGATCCATCGCCCCTTCTCCGCGCCGCGCCCTGCTGGCGCTGATCAGCCTGCTTCCCCTGCTCATCGCCACCGCCATCACGGCGCTGGTGCTCGTCCCGGTCGCGGCACTGACATCCGCGCATTGTCACGAGACTCTTGGCTGCATAAAGCATTCGCCGGCACAGCTGGTCGTTCACAGTGAAGACCCGCTGCTGACCCTGGCCTGCCTGCTCGCCGCTGGAATCCTGCTGTTCCGAATCGCCTCCGGCCTGTTGAGACATCACCGGGTGGAGGCACGCCTGCGGGCGATGTTTCCACGCCTGGACGCGGACGGCTTCTGGCGGATTGACAGCGGTCAGCCGCTGGCCTTGAGCGCCGGCCTGTGGCGCGGCCGAATCTTTCTGTCCTCGGGCTTGGTCGACGCGCTCGATGCCGACCAAGTGCGCATCGTCACCGACCATGAATCCGCCCATCTGAGGCATCGCGACAATCTCGTGCAGTTCGCCGCGTCGCTGCTGTTCTGCCCGCTGAGCACCCTGCCCGCAAAACGCGTGCTCGATGATCTGCGGCATTGCGCCGAACTGATCGCGGACCGCGAAGCGGCACAGCGATCCAGCCCCGAGCGGGTCGCGGGCACGCTGGTGCGCGTCCATCGGCTGGGACTCCAGGCCCGCATGCCGGAGCTGGCACACTTCCATCCTTCATCGCTGGAGCTACGCATCCACGAACTGCTGGAGGCGCGCCACTCCAACGCGGCAACCCGCTATACCGCGATGGCGGCGTTCGGCTTCGCGGTGCTCACCGTACTTGCCGGCATCAACACCGGACACCATCTGCTTGAGGCTGCGCTGGAGTGGGTTCGGCCGATGTGAGGCGAAGTGGAGGCGGCGATGGGACCTGAACGTCGAGGCGTTGTCAGATCGGGGAACTCGCCCGGACAGAACTTATCGGGCCTTGGATGCGACGAGAGGGATACTCGGGTTCTATGGAACCCTCGCCCTTCGGGCCGCGCTGCGCGCGTTCGATTCGGATAAAGCCCGAATCGTCGCCCCGGTCATTGATTGATCGAGGATTCGAATCCCCGTTTGCACTGGACCACTGAACCACCAAGTTTCCAGCGCCAAATTTGGCGGAGAGAGAGGGATTATTCGGGCTTCGCACTCACCCCTTCGGGGCCGCCCTGCGGGCGTTCGATTCGCGGGCGCGAATCGTCGAACCCGGTTTTGTCTATCGAGGGTTCGAATCCCCGTTTGCACTGGACCACTGAACCACCGAGTTTCCAGCGCCAAATTTGGCGGAGAGAGAGGGATTCGAACCCTCGATACGGGGTTACCGTATACACGCTTTCCAGGCGTGCTCCTTAAACCACTCGGACACCTCTCCGGAGGGCGCGCATTGTAGCCGATGCGCGCCGCTTGAAAAGCCCTGCGTTCAACCGCCTTCCGGAGGAGGAGGCGCCATCGGCGTGGCGATGGGGTCGGCACCGACCAGGCGTGGCGGCATGTCCAGGCAGCGTTGCTCGGATTCGCCCTCGGCGTTGACATAGGTTTCGGCAAAGCCGCCGCTGGTGCCACGACCTTCGGGCACGCTCAGAGCACCCTGGGAATCAGGAATCGTCAGCCCTTGCGTCGCCTGCAACGGTGGCAGCGAACGCGCCTTCTGGTAGTTCTGTTCGCCGGTGCAATAGCGTGTCTGCGAGCAGGCGGTGAGCGTCAGCGCGCTCAGGGCCACGGCGAGAAGAATCGGTTTCATCAATCAAATCACTCCAGCGTATTCGAGGCTGTGTCGCACGGCAGTACGATGCCGCTCGTCCAGGGGCACCAGCGGAAGGCGAATTCCTTCGGGGATTCGGCCCATTTCCCGCAAGGCCCATTTCACCGGGATCGGGTTCGGATCGCAAAACAGGTCTCGATGCAGACCTTCAAGACGGCTGTCGAGTTCCGCCGCAAGCACCGAATCGCCGGCCAGCGCGGCACCGCACATCTGCTGCATCAGCCCAGGCGCAACATTGGCAGTGACCGAAATGTCGCCATGGAAGCCCAGCAGTATCGACTCGCGTGCCGTCGCATCATCACCCGAATACAGTGCAAACTCCGGCGGCAGGCCAAGCGCCAGCAATTCGCGAACGCGCGAAAGCTCGCCCTTGGCTTCCTTCAGGCCAACGATGTTCGGCACTTCAGACAGGCGTTTGACCGTGGCCGGCAACATGTCGCATCCCGTGCGGCCGGGCACGTTGTAAAGCACCAACGGCAGGTCCACGGCCTCGGCCACGGCGCAGTAGTGACGATAAAGCCCTTCCTGCGGCGGCTTGTTGTAATACGGCGTGACCAGCAGCGCGGCCTGCACGCCGACACCCTGCGCGGCGCGGGTCAGCTCGATCGCCTCGGAAGTGGAATTCGCGCCGGTCCCGGCGATCACCGGAACACGGCCGGCCGCGTATTCGACGACGCGACGCACCACGTCGATATGCTCTTCGTAGTCGAGCGTGGCCGACTCACCGGTGGTGCCGACGGCGACGATACCATCCGTACCTTCGGCGATGTGCCATTCCACCAGTTGCTGCAGGCCTGGGTTGTCGATGCTTCCGTCCGCCTGCATCGGCGTGACGAGCGCGACAATACTGCCGGTAATCATGCTCGGGAGAAAACCAGAAAATTGGGACGCGCGAGTATATCCGAATCGATTCCGCACGCTCGCCAAGCCGGGGCTTGCGCGCCGGTGGGGGACCGCTAAACTGCGCGGAAATAAAACCCTTCCAACCATTCCCAAGTCCTTCGGACTTCGACGGTAGGCCTGAAGCGCCGAAATGCCCCCAATCGAAAATCTTCTGTCCCTGTCGGTGCTCGCCACGCCGCGTCCCCAGCTCGCGCTGGAGCTGTTCCGGGCGATCCGTGAGCGCGGCTGCGAGGTCGAGGATTGTCGAATCGCCTCGGTTGGCGACCGGCTTTCTGCCAGCCTGCTGATCTCGGGAAGCTGGGCGGCACTTGGGCGGCTGGAAACCGCGATGCCCGGTATCGCTCAGAAACTCGATCTGCTGGTGCAGTTCAGCCGCTGCGGGCCGCGCGAACCGGCTCCGGACTTTCGCCCCTATGCGGTGGAAGTGATCGCACCTCAGCAGCAGGATCTGCTGGTGCATCTGCTGGAGTTCTTCCACGGACAGGACGTGGATGTCTCGGAGATATCCACCCAGAAGTACGCGTCGACCTATACCGGAGCCGGCATGTGCAGCGTGCAGATGGTGGTGCACGTACCGGTCAACCAGCACCCACAGGCGCTGCGGGAGTCTTTCATGGATCTGTGCGACGATCTCAATGCAGACGGTATGCTGGACCCCATCAAGACCTGATACGACAGTCCCATAGCCGACATCACCACGGGGAGTGCATGAGCATCGCGATTGGCAAGTCTCTTCCAGCGATCAAGCTGGCCGCCACCGGAGGCCGTGAGGTGGATCTGAAGTCCTACAAGGGCAAGCCACTGGTTCTCTACTTCTACCCGAAAGACAACACCTCGGGCTGCACCCTGGAAGGCCAGGACTTCACTGCGCTGTATCCCGATTTTCAGCGCAGCGGCGTCGAGATCGTCGGTGTTTCGCGCGACAGCGTGCGTTCCCACGAGAACTTCTGCAGCAAGTACGGCTTCCCGTTCACGCTGCTGTCCGACCCGGACGAGCTGCTCTGCAATGCGCTCGACGTCATGAAGGAGAAAAGCATGTACGGCCGCACCTACATGGGCGTGGACCGCAGCACCTTCCTGTTCGGCGCCGACGGCAAACTCAAGCGACAGTGGCGCGGGGTCAAGGTCAAGGGCCACGCCGCAGAAGTGCTGGAGGCGGCGCAAAGCCTCTGACCCGATTGACTTTCAAGCATCTCATCCGCGTTCTCCCTTCAAATCGCCGGCGTGATGTGAGGCCGGCTCCACCGACGGTCACCGAATGAAGCCAAGCCGTATCTTCGTGCTTGACACGAACGTGCTGATGCACGATCCGAGCAGCCTGTTCCGCTTCGAGGAACACGACCTGTTCATTCCGATGGTGGTGCTCGAAGAGCTCGATGCCGCCAAGAAAGGCACCAGCGAAGTTTCGCGCAACGCCCGCCAGGTCAGCCGGGTGCTCGATGATCTGATGCAGGGCCGCGGCCATGCCGAGATCAAGACCGGACTGCCCCTGCCGGCCGTGCCCAACAGCACGCAGGGGGAATCTCCGGCGACCGGACACCTGTTCTTCCAGACGCGGCCGCCGGAAGTCACGCTGCCGGACGTGCTGCCGGGCAACAAGCCGGACAACAGCATCCTGCTGACGGCCCTGTCGCTGCAGCAACAGTTTCCCGACCGCAAGCTGACGCTGGTGTCCAAGGACATCAACCTGCGCATCAAATCGGCGATCGTGGGCGTCCACAGCGAGGACTACTACAACGACCAGGTGCTGGACGATCTGGACCTGTTGTATCGCGGCTACGACGATCTGCCGGCCGATTTCTGGCAATCGCATGGCGAAACCATGGAGTCCTGGCAGGACGAACTGGGCCGCGCCTGCTACCGCGTGAAGGGTCCGCTGGCGCGCGAATGGACGCAGAACGAATTCCTGCATCTTCCGGGCGAAACCAGCGCCGACCGCGGTCTGGAGCTGATGGTCCAGAATCTCAACGGCGAAGCCGGTGAACTTCGCGTGATTCGCGATTTCCGCCACGGCAAGACGCCGGTCTGGGGCATACACGCCAAGAACCGTGAGCAGAACTTCGCGCTGAACCTGCTGATGGATCCGGAAATCGATTTCGTCACCCTGCTCGGCGCCGCCGGCACCGGCAAGACCTTGCTGACGCTGGCGGCCGGCCTGGCGCAGACTCTGGACGAACCGCGCTTCCGCGAGATCATCATGACCCGTGTCACGGTCCCGGTCGGCGAGGACATCGGCTTCCTGCCCGGCACCGAGGAAGAAAAGATGACGCCGTGGATGGGCGCGCTGATGGACAACCTCGAGGTGCTGACCCAGACCAGCGAGGCCGGCGACTGGGAACGCGCAGCCACCAACGACCTGCTGTCCAAGCGCATCAAGATCCGCAGCCTCAACTTCATGCGTGGCCGCACCTTCCTGAACCGGTTCATCATCGTGGACGAGGCACAGAACCTCACGTCCAAGCAGATGCGGACGATGATCACGCGCTGCGGTCCCGGCACCAAGATGGTCTGCCTCGGCAATCTCGGGCAGATCGACACCCCGTACCTGTCCGAGACCACGTCGGGCCTGACCTACGTTGTCGACCGTTTCCGCGGCTGGCCGCACGGCGGTCATGTCACACTGGCGCGCGGTGAACGTTCACGGCTTGCCGCCTTCGCCTCGGACGTTCTGTGAGGACACGAGCATGCTCGGAAATCTGGCACGCGGCATGAAGGACGGAGCGCTGGCCATGTCGCTCAAGGCCTTCGTCAACGATCGTTTCAGGGCCTACGGCGAAGTGCTGGACTGCGCCGTGGATACCAAGAGCGGCAAGCTCACGCTGCATGCCATGCTCAAGGGAGAAAAAGAGCCGGTCACGGCCACGATCGAGCGCTACGAACTGGAATCCGAGGGAACGGACCGCTATATCGTGCTCAAGAGCTTCTCGAGCTCGCGAGACTGGTTGACCACGCTGCTCACGCAATTCGTGGCCAATAAGCGGTTCAAACTGCCCGGCACCGTCAGCAAATTCCTGTAGTCACCGAGTGCCGGAGCTGCGACGTGGATAAATCGCGATACCGCAGACTGTGCACAAGGTGGCCGGGCACCGCTCTGGATGTGAAATGGGGCGATGCGCTGACCGCCACCGTGGACGGCAAAATGTTCGCGCTATGGCGGCTCGGCGGCCCCAATGCCGGGCAACTCTGGTTCAAGGTGGACGATCACCGCTTTCTGGAATTGACCGACCAGGCGGGATTGTCGCCGGCGCCCTACCTCGCACGCGCCAAGTGGATTCAGGTCGAAGAACCCGAACGTTTTGACGATGAATGGCTGGCGCAAGGCATTCGCCGCGCCTACGAATTGGTCGCCGCGAAATTGAGCCGGAAACGACAGCGCGAACTGGGGATCGAGCCCGCAAGTCTGTAGTCGCCTGCCGATCAGGCGCGCGCGAACTCGAACGACAGCACCCGGGCCAGCTCGGTTTCACCACATAGCAGCATCAACAGCCGGTCCAAGCCAAGCGCCACGCCGGCACAGTCCGGAAAACCGTGGCGCAGTGCTGCGATCAGGGCTTCGTCCAGCGGCGGTACTGCTTTCCCCCGCTCGCGTCGCCAGCTGCGGTCGGCCTCGAAGCGGCGCCGCTGCTCGTCGGCATCGCCGAGTTCATGGAAACCATTGGCCAGTTCCACGCCGCGCCACATCAGTTCAAAGCGCTGTGCAACGCCATCCTCTACGCGGGACAATGCCGCCTGCGAGGCCGGGAAGCCGTGAATGAAACACGGTCGATGCTCACCCAGCGCCGGCCCCACCAGCAGACTCATTGCGAGGTCACGCCAAAAATCGGGGTCTGCAGCCTGAGTGTCGTCCACGTCCGGCAGCGGAACCCGTTCCCCCAACTCAAGCCGGAGCTGTGCCGCCGGCTGCATCGGATCGAAACCGGCATGCCGGATGAAGGCTTCGCGATAACCGAGGCGTTCGAACGGCTCGGCGGCGGTCACGCCCAGGCTGCGGCACAGCGCCTCGACCTCGTCCATCAGTCCGTGATGATCCATGCCGGGCCGGTACCATTCCAGCATCCTGAATTCGGGGTTGTGCAGCCGGCCGGATTCCTCGCACCGGAACACTGGGGCGATCTGGTAGATCGGCCCGCTGCCGGCAGCGAGCAGGCGCTTCATCGCGAATTCGGGCGAGGTCTGCAGAAAGGCCTCGGGACTCGGGAGCTGGCATCCTGAACCCGGGAACGCAACAGCGACGAAGCTTTCGATGTGGCGGTCGACCGTGGCGTAGCGCGACAGAACCGGCGTATCGACTTCCATGACGCCGCGTTCGGCGAAAAAACGCCGCACCTCGGCGAATAGCGCTGCACGCCGACGGAGCCGTTCCATCGAGGCCGAAGGCCTCCAGAGGTTTCCGGGTCCCAGGCCCCGGGTCCCCGGCCCCGACATCCGTCCGATCCGCTACTTGCTGACGCGCGACAGGTATTCGCCGCTGCGGGTGTCGACCTTGATCACTTCGCCCTGCTGGATGAACAGCGGCACGCGCACCACCGCACCGGTTTCCAGTTTGGCCGGCTTGCCGCCGCCGCCCGAGGTGTCACCGCGAACACCCGGGTCGGTCTCGACGATCTGCAATTCAACGAAGTTCGGCGGATACACCTGCAGTGGCACGCCATTCCACAGCAGCACGGTGCAGTTGTCCTGTTCCTTGAGCCAGATGTTGGAATCGCCGACCGCCTTGGCATCGGCCTGCAGCTGCTCGAAGCTTTCCGAGTCCATGAAGTGCCAGAATTCGCCGTCGTTGTAGAGATACTGCATCTCGGTTTCGAGCACGTCCGCGGCTTCCACCGTATCGCCGGACTTGAAGGTGCGCTCGATCACGCGGGCGTTCTTGAGGTTGCGGATCTTGACCCGGCTGAAGGCCTGACCCTTGCCCGGCTTCACAAATTCGTTCTCGACAATGACGTACGGGTCGCTGTCGAGAATGATCTTGAGGCCTGATTTGAATTCGTTGGTGCTGTAGCTCGCCATGGAAATCCCGAATTGGTAACTTGCCGGTGCGGCATGCGCCGGCCAGAATGCGGCGCGCATGATAACTGCAAACTCCCCGCGCCCACATCCCCCGCTCTGGCAGCAGTCGCTGCGCGCCGCGTTCTCCAAGCCGGCGTCACTGCTCGAATTTCTGGAACTCGATCCGGAACTGCCGGAACTGGCGTTGTCGCGCGTGGCCGATTTCCCACTGCGCGTGCCGCGCGGCTTTGCCGCGCGCATGCGCAGGGGCGATCCGAAAGACCCGCTGCTGCTGCAGGTCTGGCCGCGTGCCGCCGAAGATGCCATGCATCCCGATTTCGTTCGGGATCCGGTGGGCGATCTCGACAAACTCGGCCAGGGTGGCGTCATCCACAAGTATCGCGGCCGTGCACTGGTGGTCGCCACCGGGGCCTGCGGCGTGCACTGTCGCTACTGCTTCCGCCGGCATTTTCCGTATCCTGACGCGACCGCCTCGCGCGGCCGCTGGCAGCTCACGCTGCAACGGATCGCGGACGATCCGAGCATCGAGGAAGTGATCCTGTCCGGCGGCGATCCGCTGAGCCTGTCCGACGACAAGCTTGCCGAATTCGCCGAAGCCCTGGAATTCATTCCGCACGTCCAGCGCTTGCGCCTGCACACCCGCCAGCCGATCGTGCTGCCTGAGCGAATCGATCAGGCCTTCATCGACTGGATCTCACGCGGCCGGCTCGAAAGGATCATCGTCCTGCACGCCAATCACGCCAATGAACTGGACGAGGCGGTGGCCGCGGCGCTACGTCCGCTCACGGCTCTGGGAATCACTTTGCTGAACCAGTCCGTATTGCTCGCGGGTATCAACGACAGCGTTCCCGCCCTCACCCAGCTCTCAAAACGTTTGTTGGCATGTGGCATCGTCCCCTACTATCTGCATATGCTGGACCGTGTCGCCGGTAGTGCGCATTTCGAAGTGGCCGACGACAAGGCTGCGGCACTGCTGCGCGAACTCCATCACTGCCTGCCGGGGTATCTAGTGCCAAGACTCGCCAAGGAAGAACCGGGACAGCCCGCGAAAACACTGCTGTCATGGTGATCGTTTGAACACGCAGGTTTCAGCGCTCGGCTCCGGCTCCGTGATCCTGGTGCTCAGCGCATCCCAGAACAGCGCGCGTACCGTCGAGAGTCACCTGCGCAACGCCGGTCACCCGGTCCGCGCGGCTTGGCTGACCGACCTGGAAGATCTCGACGACGCCTTGCGCCGCGCCGCACCGGATCTGGTGCTGTGCGCGCAAGGCCTGCCCAATGCACCATTTGGCGGGGTGTTGGCCCTGTGCGCCGAGATCGCCTCCGACGTTCCTGTACTCATGCTGGCCGAGCAAACGCCCGGGGAGCAGACCGTGCATGCGCTTCAGTTGGGCGCCCGCGACTGCGTCAGCGTTCAGGACGATCGGTCGCTGACGCATCTGGAACGCATCTGCCTGCGCGAGCTGCAGAATCACGGCCACAGACAGGAAATTCGTCGTTTGCGCATGCAGCTGGCCGACTTCGAGGCGCGGCACAGCAATCTCGTGGCCGGCACGGCGGACGCCATCGCACAGATTCAGGAAGGTATCGTCGCCAGTGCCAATCCCGCCTTTGCGGTACTGACCGGTTTCGACACGCAGACCGAGCTTGACGGGCAGCCGCTGATGGACCTGATCGCCGAGCCTGATCGACCGCGCGTCAAGTCCCATCTGCGCCAGCTGCAGAAGGGCAAATCGGCCGAGGACTCCCTGGACTTACAGTTGTTGCATCGCGACGGCACCCATCGACAGGTCACCGCATACGTGACGAAGGAGGAGCAATCGGCCGACAGCCCGATCCAAATACTGATTCGCAGTGAAGCTGGCGTATCGCCGGAGGCGGCAGGCCCATCGGATTCACGCACACAGCTGTTCGAGGCCCTCCATGCGATGAACGGCAAGCCGAACACCGGCATCGCCGCCCTGATGGCCTTGCGTGTGGACGATGCCGACCGCTTGGAGGAACGTCTGGGCCTGGTCGATGCCGACGAGGTCTTTGCCACGCTGCGCGAACTGGTCGCGGACCTCATTCATGCCCAGGACAAGCTGTTCCGCACCTCGGCCGCCGAATGGACGCTGATGGTTGCCAACCGCAAGGGACTCAAGGTGGAGGCAATGGCCGAGTCGATCCGCAAGGAAGTCTCGTCGCAGCTGTTCAGGACTGCCCGTTTCGAAGCCCACCTCACCACCACGATCGTGGCGTATCCGCTGGCCGAGGACAGCGATCTGCGGCTGGTCAACGATGAAATCGTCTTCGAAGCGCGACGCAGCGCGGCCCAGGGCAGCAACCGTGTGCTGGTGCTGGGCCCCAAGGCCGAAAGCGAACAGGCCGAAAAGGAAAGCCAGCGTCAGGCCGGTCGCATTCGCCGCGCGATCGAGGAACGACGACTCAAACTTGCCTACCAGTCGATCGCCAGCCTGGAAGGCGACACCCTGCAGTATTTCGATGTGTTCGTCCGCATGATTGACGAAACCGGACAGGAGCGCTTGGCGCGTGAATTCCTGCCGGCTGCCGAGAAACACGGCCTGATGAAGCTGATCGACCGCTGGGTGACCTCGCGCTCGCTGAGCCTATTGGCCAAGCGGGCAGAGACCCACGACCGCGCCTGCCTGTTCGTGCGGCTGTCCGAAGACACCCTGCGCGATGCCGAGGGCTTCCTGCACTGGTTGCACGAGCAGACCAAAACTCGCGCCCTGGGCGCCAACGAACTGGTTTTCGAAGTCCGCGAAGGCGTCGTCCAGAATCACATCCGCAAAGCCAAACTGCTGTGTGCCGGGCTCGCGGAGCTCAAGGCCGATCTGGCGATCGATTACTTCGGCGCCGGTGCCAATTCAGCGCCACTGCTGGGGCATGTCACGGCCCGCTTCGTGAAGTTCCATCCGTCCTTTACCCAGGAATTCACCGACCTGACGAAACAGAAGCGCCTCAAGGAGCTGCTCGACGTGGCACGCCAGCGCAACGTCAAGGCCATCGTTTCGCATGTCGAAGACGCCAACGTGATGGCGCGACTGTGGCAGATGGGCATCAACTTCATCCAGGGCAACAGCGTGCAGGAGCCGGAGGTCGTGCTGCTGTCGGCGGATGTGCATGTGGGGTAATCTGAATCACGCTCGGCGTGATGCCGGCCTATCCTCGCCCGCTTGCGGGAGAGGGGGGACCGCTCGCGAATGCGAGCGGTGGGTGAGGGAAACGGCCATGCCGCAGCAGATTCATTCCGCGGGGTGCCGCTTGTGGCATGGCCGTTAGGCCTCGCTGCTGACCCAGGCACCATTTTCTCGCGCGAAGACGAAAATCCGCCAAGAACAGCGCCAGCCAGGCTCCTACGCAGGCAACTTCGGTACGCAGGTGTGTCTTGGCGTCATGCGCCCTGCCCGCGGACCGGCAAGGGCTCTGGTGATCGTGACCTGGGACTGATGAGTGAAAAGGCCCGCGAAGCGTATGCGCATTTCACCGCCGGCGAAGTCGATGCGGCCTATGCCTATCTACGCGCCGCGGCCGAGAAACAGATCGACTCAAAATACGACGGAGTAACCGCGCCAGACCGGTGCGACTGCGATGTTTCTTCGCCGCCAGGGCATCTCCAGAAAATCATCGACGCACTCGCGCGCCATGCCTTCCTTGGCGACTTCGCGCCTTTGCGCGACGAGCACAAGCTCCGCCACACCCTACGCAACCTGGTTCAGACGCGCGATACGCTCTTCCAGCGGCGGGTGCGTGGAGAACATCTTGGCCATCTTGCCGCCGCGGATGCCGAAAGCCTGAATCTGCTGTGGCAACTGGTTCGGCGCCTCATGGAAGCTCTGCAGGCGCTGCAAGGCCGAGACCATCTTGCGCCGGCCGGCCAGATGTGCGCCGCCGGCATCGGCGCGGAATTCACGCTGACGGCTGAACCAGCAGACGATCGCACTGGCGAGAATGCCGAACACGATTTCCAGCACGATCACGCACAGGTAGTAACCCATGCCGATACCCTGGCTGTCCGAGCCGCGGCGGAATACGAACTGGTCCACGAAGTAGCCGACGACGCGTGCCAGGAACATGACGAAGGTATTGACCACGCCCTGGATCAGGGTCAGCGTCACCATGTCGCCATTGGCAACATGCGAAATCTCGTGGCCAAGTACGGCCTCGACCTCGTCCTGACTCATGGCCTTCATCAGCCCGGAACTGACGGCGACCAGTGCCTTGTTCTTGCTGGCGCCGGTGGCAAAGGCGTTCGGCACCGGGGAGTCGAACACGGCCACTTCCGGCATGCCGATGCCAGCCTGACGCGCCTGGCGCTGCACGGTCGAGAGCAACCAGGCTTCCGCGGAATTGCGTGGCTGCGTGATGAGCTTGGCGCCGGTCGACCATTTCGCGATCGGCTTGGAAATCGCCAGCGAAATGAAGGCACCGCCGAAGCCGAACACGGCACAGAAAATCAGCAGGGCTTCGTAGTTGAGACCATTGGCAGTGAACCAGCGGTTCACGCCCAGTACCGAGGTGACAATGCTCAGGACCAGCACCACCGCAATGTTGGTGCCGAGGAAAAGCAGAATGCGCTTCATGGGTTCAGATATCGCCTGGTGATGACAGAGGAATTCTGGGGGCTTGGACCGCGAATTCAAGCCCGGGTTCGCTCGCCGACTCAGACCTCCGTGGCCGGATACACCGCGTCCACGCGCTGGAAACCGCGTGGCAGATGGCTGCCACGGCTCGCACGCGCGCCCTGATACGCCGCCACGTCGCCCGGTTTGAGGGTGAGCGTGCGCTTGCCGCATTCCAGCGTCAGGCTCGCGCCTTCACCAAGCACGCAGCTGGCGATGATGCGGTCCTCACCACGCAGCGTGATCAGCTTGTTGCCCTTGCCCTTGCCGAGTTCCGGCAGGTCAGCCACGGCGAACACCAGCAGACGCCCTTCGGCGGTGATCACCGCCATGCGATCGCTCGCGACCGCGGTGCACAAGGCCGGCGGCAGCACGCTGGATTTCGCGTCCACACTGATCACGGCCTTGCCGGCGCGCTGGCGCGTCTGCATTTCGCCGAGCACCGCGACAAACCCGTAGCCGGCGTCGCTGCCGAGTACGTAGCGCTGTTCGGCGTCGCCGAACAGCAAGGCGACGATGCGCGAGCCGTCCGACAGGTCCAGCTTTCCGGACACCGGCTCGCCATTGCCGCGCGCGGACGGCAATCCGTGCGCTGGAATCTGATAGGTCCGCCCCTGGTTGTCGAGCAGGATCAGCAGTTGATTGGTCCGCCCCTCGGCCGAACACAGGAACTCGTCACCGGCGCGGTAGGCCATGCCGGCGGCGTCCACACCGTGCCCCTTGGCGGCCTTGATCCAGCCGGCCTTGGACAGGATCACCGTGATCGGTTCGCTCGGCATGATCTCGGTGACCGTCATCGCCTGCGCCGCGGGACGATCGACGATCGGGCAACGCCGCTCGTCACCGTACTTGCTGGCGTCGGCCTTGAGTTCGTCGGCGACCAGCTTGCGCAACTTGTCGTCAGAGCCCAGCAGCTCCTGCAGGCGATCGCGCTCTTCGGCGAGTTCGGCCTGCTCGCCCTTGATCTTCATCTCCTCGAGACGCTGCAAATGCCGCAGCTTCAGGTCGAGGATGGATTCGGCCTGGGCGTCGGACAGGCTGAAACGCGCCATCAGCGCCTGTTTGGGCTCATCCTCGAAACGGATGATGCGAATCACTTCGTCGATATTGAGGAAGGCGATCAGCAGGCCGTCGAGGATGTGCAGCCGGTCCTCGACCTTGCCGAGGCGGTGCTGCAAGCGCCGCGTCACCGTGGCAACCCGGAATTGCAGCCATTCCACCAGGATGTCGCGCAGGTTCTTGACGCGCGGCCGGCCGTCGAGCCCGACCATGTTGAGATTGACGCGGAAGCTGCGTTCCAGCTCGGTGGTGGCGAACAGGTGCGCCATCAGCTGATCGGCGTCGACGCGGTTCGATCGCGGCACGATCACCAGCCGGATCGGATTCTCGTGGTCGGATTCGTCGCGCAGATCCTCGACCAGCGGCAGCTTCTTGGCACGCATCTGATCGGCGATCTGTTCCAGAATCTTGGCCGGCGACACCTGATGCGGCAGATGCGTGATGACGATGTTGTTGTCCTCGCGCTCCCAGCGCGCACGGCCACGAATCTGGCCGTTGCCGGTTTCGTAGACGCGGCGGATATCCTCGGGCGGGGACACGATCTCGCAGCCGGACGGAAAGTCCGGCGCCTTGACGAACTCGCACAGCGTCTCGATGCGCGCATTCGGATACTTCAGCAGATGCGCGCAGGCGCCGTGCAGCTCGTGAATGTTGTGCGGCGGAATATCGGTGGCCATGCCCACGGCGATGCCGGTGGTGCCGTTCACCAGGATGTTCGGCAATCGCGCCGGCAGCAGCTTCGGCTCCTTGAGCGTGCCGTCGAAGTTCGGCGCGAAATCGACCGTGCCCAGATCAAGCTCGGACAGCAGCGCCTGCGCGTACGGCGCCAGCTTGGCCTCGGTGTAGCGCATCGCCGCGAATGACTTGGGATCGTCCGGCGAACCCCAGTTGCCCTGCCCGTCCACCAGCGGATAGCGGTAGGCGAACGGCTGCGCCATCGTCACCATCGCTTCGTAGCAGGCCGAATCGCCGTGCGGATGGAATTTGCCGATCACGTCGCCGACGGTGCGCGCGGATTTCTTGGGCTTGGAATTCGGCCCCAGGCCGAGTTCGCTCATCGCGTAGACGATGCGGCGCTGTACCGGTTTGAGCCCGTCGGCGATGTGCGGCAGGGCGCGGTCGAGCACCACGTACATCGAATAGTCGAGATAGGCCTTTTCGGCGAATACACGCAGCGGCAGGCGTTCGGCTTCGGTCACTTCGGTGGTCACGGCGAGACGATAGTCCTTGGCGGCCCGTCCCTGTCACGGTTCGGGCGGATACGGATGAAGAAACGAATCGGCCAATTCTAGCCGGCCACGACGTCCGGCCACAGGCTTGACGGACACGCGAACCGCGCGCTCGGGTTTTCCCGAGCTGGGGAACGGCCCAGATTGTCCGTCCTGGGCGGTCCCTCCAACATTCGCGGCCTACCGTCATCTGACCGTCACAATGTACGCACAAGCCTCGCAAGCCTTCAATGCACAGCCTCTCGCCGCCGCCCGCTTTCAATCCGCGGCCCCGGCTGCGCCGCCGGTGGTCATCGACGGCAACGATCTGAACGCCGGCACGCGCAGCACCGGCAGTACACCGGATGGCAAGGCGATCGAGTCCGATGTTCTGGATCAGCGTGGCGATGTGTCGGTATCGCGCGAACGCACGATCGGCACCTATGGCACACAGTCCTATGTCACCGCCGACCGCCTGGTGTTCGAAACCGGGGCCTCCGGCGATCAAGTGCAGGTGTCGCGCAACGGCAGCAACGGTCTGTCGATCGACGTGAATGGCCAAGTCTACGATGTGGCGCTGGCACGCGACCAGAAGCTGGAGATTCGCACGGCGGGTGGCGACGATACGGTCGAGGTGGCCGCCGACGTGGACACCAATATTTATGTGCAGGCGGGTGCGGGCGACGACACCGTCAACACAGGCGCCGGCCAGGACCATCTGGACGGCGGTCTCGGCAATGACCGTCTCGATGGCGGCGCCGGGCGCGACGACATCTTCGGCAACAGTGGCGACGACGTCCTCAGCGGCAACGCCGGCGACGACGTGATCTATGGCGGCGATGGCGCCGATCAGATTCGCGGCGACGCCGGCAATGACTACCTCGAAGGCGGTACCGGCGCGGACGCGCTGAGCGGCAAGCTCGGCGACGACATTCTCTCCGGCGGTCTCGGCGATGACCGGCTCGAAAGCAATGCCGGCAACGATCGCGTCTACGCTGGCGACGGCCACGACATCATCGCCAACGAGGTCGGCGCCGATCATGTCTACGCGCAAACGGATCTCGACGAGATCAGTGCCGGACCGCAGGCCAGCAACGAAGTGACCCAGGTGGACTACACGACCACGCTCGGCGACTCGGTCACGCTGTCCGGCTCGGACGCCTTCCAACAGCGCGTGGGCGCCGACCTCGAATTCCTGCGCAGCTCGCCGGACGGTCAGGCCATGCTCGGCGAATTCGATGCCGCCGCCGCGAACGGCAACAGCGTCTCGATCAGCGAACTGCAGAACGAGGACAACGGCTTCGCGATTTCGCGCGGTGACACCGAACTCGGCCCACGTGGCCCGGGCACCGGCTCCGATGCCGAGATCAACTTCAATCCGGGCTTCCACGAAAGCTATTTCGAAGCACCGGTGGTGGTGCTGTTCCATGAAATGTCCCACGCCTACAACGCCGTGACCGGAACCTTCCAGCCCGGCACCTACCAAGGCAGCGACATTCAGGACCGCGGCATCAACAACAGCGAACGGCAGGCCGTGGGTCTGGACAATGACGGGATTCCCTTCGACTTCGATCACGATCCGTCCACGCCGGACACCACCCACAACCCCTTCAACTTGACCGAGAACGGTCTGCGTGATGAGCTGGGGCTTCCTCCCCGGGAACACTATGCGTTCTAAGCCATGCACAAGCGGATTGATTCACGCGCGCTGCTGGCGCTCGGCCTGCTGAGCCTCATGGGCACGTCGGTGTCAGACAAGGCCCATGCGCAATCCGATGAATCGGACGAAGCCGAACTGAGCGCCAGCTTCCAGTACGATGCGGCCACGCAGACGCTGCAGACCAAATACTTCTTCCATAATTCCGCCGCCTACCCGCTGGTCGTGTTCGACCGCGGGGACAGCCGCGGACGTCGCGCCAGCGAGCCGGTCCCGCTCACGGATCCGGACGGTGTGTTGACGCTGACATTCCAGGGATTTGCCATCCCCGAGCCGGGGCCGACCGCGCCGGTGCTGCCGCTCGGGCGCAAGCTCGACACCTCGGCCACTGCGCTCAATCGCTTCAGCCTGGTGCTCGCGCCGCCGCCACAGCAGGTGCGCCTGTGTGTGGGCTACGCCAAATTCGCCGAAGACGGCTACCTCGAAAAGCAGGGCGTACTGCAGGCCAATGCGCAGACGATCAGCCAGCAAACCGTGCTGTGTTCAACCCCGGTGACACTGGCGGAACTCGCCGCCGATCGCTGAGCCATCTTGCTGATACTTTCAGGGGCAATGCCGCCTCAGACCTCGACTTCGGCGCGATCGCCCTTGTCTTCCAGCCAGGTCTTGCGATCCGACGCGCGCTTCTTCGACAACAGCATGTCCATCATCAGGTCGGCCGGTTCTTCGTCCAGCGTCAGCTGCACCAGGCGCCGCGTATCCGCGGCCATGGTGGTTTCGCGCAGCTGCAGCGGATTCATCTCGCCCAGACCCTTGAAGCGGGTCACGCTGATCGCGCCGCGGATGTTCTCGGCCTTGATCCGGTCGAGAATGCCGTCACGCTCGGCATGGTCCAGCGCGTAGAACACCTGCTTGCCGACGTCCACGCGGAACAGCGGCGGCATCGCGATGTAGACGTGGCCCGCCTCCACCAGCGGCCGGAAGTGGCGCAGGAACAGCGCACACAGTAGCGTCGCGATATGCAGGCCGTCCGAATCGGCATCGGCCAGCACGCAGACCTTGCCGTAGCGCAGGCCGGACAAGTCTGAAGAGCCCAGATCCACGCCGATCGCCACCGAAATATGATGAATTTCCTGCGAGCCGAGCGCGATGTTGGACTCCACCTCCCAGGTATTCAGAATCTTGCCGCGCAGCGGCATCACCGCCTGGGTATCGCGGTCACGCGCCTGCTTTGCGGAACCGCCCGCCGAATCACCCTCGACCAGGAACAGTTCGGTGCGGCTCGGATCGCTGGACACGCAATCCGCCAGCTTGCCGGGCAGTGCCGGACCCGAAGTGATGCGCTTGCGCTCCACGACCTTGGCCTGCTTGAGCCGGCGCGAGGCGTTGCCGATCACCCATTGCGCGATCTGCTCGCCGGTTTCGGCGTGCTGGTTCAACCACAGGCTGAATGCGTCGTGCGCAACCCCGGACACGAACGAGGCCGATTCACGCGATGACAGGCGCTCCTTGGTCTGGCCGGCGAACTGCGGATCCTGCATCTTGATCGACAACACGTAGTTGCAGCCGTTCCAGACATCCTCCGGCGCGATCTTGACGCCGCGCGGCAGCAGGTTGCGAAAGTCGCAGAACTCGCGCACGGCCTCGGTCAGGCCGGTACGCAGGCCGTTGACGTGGGTGCCACCCTGCGCGGTTGGAATCAGATTGACGTAGGACTCGCCGATCGCCTCGGGCGCGTCCGGCGCCCACACCAGCGCCCATTCAGCCTCTTCGCGCGCACCCTTGAACAGACCGGTGAACGGCTGCGCCGGCAAGGTTTCGATGTCCTTGAGCGCATCCATCATGTAGTCGACCAGACCGTGCTCGTACTGCCAGACCTGCTGCTGCTTGTTGATCTGGTCGTCCAGCACCACTTTCAGATTCGGGCACAGCACGGCCTTGGCGCGCAGGATCTGCTTGAGCTTGCTCAACGAAAACTTGGCGGTATCGAAATACGACTCGTCCGGCCAGAACCGCACCTGCGTGCCCGAGCGGGACTTGGCGGCAGGACCGACCACCTGCAGATCGCCCTGACGCTCGCCACCAGCGAATTCGATCAGGTGTTCCGCGGCATTTCTCCAAACGCGCACCTGCAACTTTTTGGAAAGCGCATTGACCACCGATACTCCCACGCCGTGCAGGCCGCCGGAGTACTGGTACATCTTGTTCGAGAACTTGGCGCCAGCATGCAGCTTCGTGAGAATCAGCTCGACGCCGCTGACGCCGTGCTCGGGATGGACATCCACCGGCATGCCGCGCCCATCGTCGCGTACCTGCAGCGAACCGTCCTCGAACACCGTGACCTCGATCGTCTTGGCGTGCCCGGCCAGGGCTTCGTCCACCGAGTTGTCGATGACCTCCTGGGCCAGATGGTTCGGCCGCGTCGTGTCCGTGTACATGCCGGGACGACGACGTACCGGGTCGAGACCGGAAAGGACTTCGATCTGATCTGCGCTGTATTGACTCACGATGGTGCTGGCTGGATGTGCGAGAGGGCTTGAAAGCCGCCGGACAGTAGCGGAAGCCCGGCCTCAGGCGCAACAAGAACGGCCATTCCGTGCGGGCAGGCGAGCCTGTGACGTTCACGCCGCCCTCACGACGGTATCGCTGAAGCGGCGCGCGCCCTTAAACTTCGCCCTCAGACCGAGCCCCACCGCGCGACAAGCCGCGCACTTCGCGCCCGATTTCAGGCCATCGACTTCAGGACACCACCATGCCCAGCCCCCGCGCCGGCAAACCGGATGCCGCCACGCCCCCCGAGGAAGCCGACGCTGTCAGCCGATTCGAAACCGATCTCGGAGAGCTTGAAAGCATCGTCGGACGCATCGAAAGCGGTGAGCTTCCGCTGGAAGAGTCGCTGCGACTGTTCGAACGCGGCACTTCATTGGCGCGACAATGCCGCCAGGCCCTGCAAACCGCCGAACTGCGCGTCCAGAACCTGCTGGAGAACCCACCGGATGCGACGGACGAAGCACCTTGAACCCGGACGGCGCCACGAGCTTTGTCGATCGCATACCCGACTACCACGCGCGCCTGCATGCGGCGCTGGAGCGCTGGCTGCCCGCGGCCGATCACTACCCCGCCACATTGCACGAGGCGATGCGCTACGCGGCCGAGGGCGGCAAGCGCCTGCGCGCGCTACTGATCTACGCCGCCGGTGAGGCGCTGTCCGTCGCCCCGTCCACGCTTGACGGCGCCGCCTGTGCGGTCGAGCTGATCCATGCCTATTCGCTGGTTCACGACGATCTGCCGGCGATGGATGACGATGAACTGCGCCGGGGCCGTCCAACCGTCCACAAGGCCTACGACGAAGCCACCGCGATTCTCACCGGCGACGCGCTGCAGGCCCTGGCGTTCCATGTGCTGGCGCACGACGATCGCGGTCCCGAGGCGCGGGCGCGGCTGCACATGGTGGATTTGCTGGCGGAAGCGGCCGGCTCACGTGGAATGTGCGGCGGTCAGGCCGTGGATCTAGCGGCGGTCGGCAGCCAGATGAACCTCGCCGAACTGGAGGCCATGCACATCCACAAGACCGGTGCGCTGATCCGCGCCTGCCTGCTGATGGCCTGCCAGGCGCGAACCGCGCTTGACGCGCGCGTGCTCGACGGGCTGGACCGTTACGGAAAATGCATCGGTCTCGCCTTTCAGATTCAGGACGACGTACTCGATGTCAAGGGCGATTCTGAGACTCTGGGCAAGACCGGAGGCAAGGACCAAGCGAGCAACAAGCCGACCTTTCCCGCGCTGCTCGGCCTGTCCGTGTCCTCGCAAAGGGCGGCCGACCTGTTCGTCGAAGCCCATGCTGCACTGGCCCCGCTTAGCGATGCGGCGCTGCCGCTGCATCAGCTGGCCGACCATATCGCGCAGCGTGCCCGATGACAGCTGTGTGAAATTTTCGCCTCGAAAGGACCGCACGGCGGCGACTTCAGTTCGCGAATTTATCTTTTAACTTCATGTTATTAAAAAACAATATACATTTCTTACAGCAAGTGTCGATGTTTCCATTTGCCTGCGCCCGTCACCGCATCATAATGGTGCACAAATTTTCTCCCCTCCATTCATGACTGACATCCCAGGCTATGCCTTGCTCGGCCAGGTCAACACCCCGGACGATCTGCGCAAGCTCACCCCGGAACAGCTGCCGCACCTGGCGGTGGAGATGCGCCGCCACCTGATCGAGACGCTGGGGCGGATTGGCGGACATTTCGCGGCCAATCTCGGCACCGTCGAACTGACGCTGGCCCTGCACTACTGCTTCAGCACGCCGCACGACCGCCTGATCTGGGACGTGGGCCATCAGGCCTATCCGCACAAGATCGTCACCGGTCGGCGTTCACGTCTGGAAACAATCCGCCGCTTCGGCGGGCTGGCACCGTTCCCGCACCGCGCCGAATCGGAATACGACGTGTTCGGTGCCGGCCACTCCAGCACCTCGCTGTCGGCCGCCGCCGGCGTCGCCGCCGCGGCGAAGATGCGCGGCGAAGACCGTCGCGCCATCGCCGTGATCGGAGACGGCGGCATGACCGCCGGCATGGCTTTCGAGGCGCTCAACCACATCGGCCACCTCGGTCTCGACGTACTCGTGATCTACAACGACAACGACATGTCGATTTCCGAGAACGTGGGCGCGATGCGCGACTACACCGCGCGCGTCGCCGAAAAGCTCGGGCTCAATGCTCCGCACCGCCTGCGCCCGGGGCGTCCGCTTCCGCACGAATCCGGCTCTGAAGGCGAAATCAACGACGTGCACCTGGACACGCCGGGTTCGATGTTCCGCTCGCTGGGCTTCGACTATCACGGCCCGGTGGACGGGCATGATCTGGCGAGCCTGCTGCCGACCCTCCAGCGACTCAAGTGTGTTCGCGGCCCGCAGTTGCTGCATGTGCTCACGGTCAAGGGCAAAGGTTTCGACCCCGCCGAGGCGGACCCGATCAAGTATCACGGCGTCACCCAGTTCGATCCCGTGACCGGCGAGTTTCCGCTCAAAAAGGCAGGCGGCAAACCAAGCTATACCCAGATTTTCGGCGACTGGCTGTGCCAGGCCGCCGAACGCAACGAACGGCTCGCCGCGATCACGCCAGCGATGCGCGAAGGCTCCGGAATGGTCGAATTCGCAAAGCGCTACCCGGACCGGTATTTCGATGTCGGTATCGCCGAGCAGCACGCCGTGACCCTGGCCGCCGGCATGGCCACCGAAGGCGTGCACCCGGTGGTCGCGATCTATTCGACCTTTCTGCAACGCGCCTACGACCAGCTGATACACGACGTGGCGATCCAGAACCTGCCGGTGCTGTTCGCCTTGGATCGCGGCGGCCTGGTCGGCGCCGACGGCGCCACCCACCACGGCGCCTACGACCTGAGCTATCTGCGCTGCATACCGAATATGGTGGTGATGGCGCCGTCGGACGAGAACGAATGCCGGCGCATGCTCGAAACCGGCCTGCAGCATGACGGCCCCAGCGCCGTACGCTATCCGCGCGGCAGCGGCGCCGGCGTGGCGGTGGACGAGGAACCGCGCCCACTGAGCATCGGCCAGGCGCGCATTTTGCGCGAGCCGATCGGACGCCGCCGTCCGCGTGTGGCGATCCTGGCCTTCGGCAGCATGCTGGCCGCCGCGCTGGAAGCCGCCGAGATTCTGGACGCCACGGTCGTGGACATGCGCTTCGTCAAACCCATCGACAAGTCCGTGGTTTTGCAGATGGCGCAGTCCAGCGACCTGCTCGTCACCATCGAGGAGAACTCGGTGCTCGGGGGTGCCGGCAGCGCCGTCAACGAGGTGCTGGCGGCCCAGCATCAGAGCGTCGGCGTACTCAACCTGGGCTTGCCCGATCAGTTCGTCGAACATGGGACCCGCGAGGAACTGCTGGCGCAGTGCGGGCTGGACTCCGCCGGAATCCAGCGCGCGATCTACAAGCGCCTGCGCAGCAAGGACATGGACGGCGCTTCCGAGAACCGCGCCGACGCCGGCGCCCGCGAGCCGGGCTTGCGCAGCCTCTGAGCGAGCCGGTTCACTCGCGCGTGCAGCGACCGCCGCGAAACGAATTGGCGTAGCGCGCCGGGCGGTTCGCATAAGTCGTCAGCGACCAGAAGTCGCTGCTCGGCTGCGACTCGAACTGCGCCTCCAGCGCATCGTCGAGCGCCGCGAAGAAATCGAGTCCTGTGACGGCTTCGAGCGTGTCCACGGATACCAGGTAACGGGCAAGAGGCTCGTCGCCGCAAACCGTTTGCGGCACCAGGAACGCCAGCGCCTTGGGCACGGCGTCCCCGTTGACGCGCAGCCAGATTCGATAGAAAGCGGACGGCACCGCCACGCCGCTGTCCAGCCTTCGGCTTGCCGCGTCGAACACCGGACCGACCAGTACGTAAGTGCCTGGAAAGCGGCCGGCGACCCCATCGGCCTCCAGCGCTTCGATCCTTTGCCACAGCAACTGATTGAGCCGCGGCCTCTGCGGCACGATATTGCTCATCCGAAAGGTTTCGCGCTGCGCCTCGCGTCCGTACAGGCTCGCGATCAGATGATTCGGCGCCATATGGCCGCGGTCGTAACCGCTATGTGAATAATCGGCTTCGTCCACCGGCCACAGCGTGCGTCGGTCGCTGGTGAAATGATCCGGGCGCGGCGGCGAAGCGCCCTCCGGCAGGCCCGACAATCGGTAAGCAACCCACAACGGTGTGCGCCACCACTCCGAGTAGGCCAGGCTGAAACCCTCGTTGCGCAACACGTGCGAACTCAGCCGAATCGGCAAGGACTGCGGCTGCGGCAGGCCGCCGTAGACATCCGGCGTCGCCGGCGGCAGCAGCACATGAATCAGGGCTGCCAGCAGCAGGATCACGACGCTGAGCAGGGTGGCACGCGGCCAGGCGGCACGTCGACGCGCGACGCGTCTGCGCTTTTTCTTGAGCATCGGTCTTTGTCAGGCCTTGTTCTTGAACCAGGCCAGTTGTTCGCGCAGTCGCACCACCTCGCCGACGATGACCAGACTCGGGCCCTCCACGGCAGCGGATCGGACCGCCTGCGGCAAGGAGGCCAGCGTCCCCGTGACCACGCGCTGCCGCGCCGAGGTCCCCTCCTCCACCACGGCCGCCGGCCAGTCCGCCGGCAGGCCGTTGTCGATGAGGCGCGCACACAGATCGGGCAAGGTGTTGAGCCCCATGTAGATGACCACGGTCTGACCGCGTCGTGCGAGTTGGTCCCAATGCAGATCGAGACTGCCATCCTTCTTCGGATGGCCGGTAACGAAAATGCAGGCCTGCGCATAGTCGCGGTGCGTCAGCGGAATGCCGGCATAGGCGGCACAGCCATTGGCCGCGGTAATGCCCGGCACCACCTGGAACGGAATACCGGCCGCAGCCAGTTCCGCGATTTCCTCGCCGCCACGGCCGAACACGAAGGGATCACCGCCCTTGAGGCGCAGCACGCGCTTGCCTTCTCGCGCCAGGCGCACCAGCGTACTGTTGATGTCCTGCTGCGGCAGCGTGTGCTTGTCGCGCTTCTTGCCCACGTACAGACGCTCCGCATCGCGCCGTACCAGTTCCATGATCGCCGGCGATACCAGTGCATCGTGCAGCACGACGTCACACTGCTGCATCAGGCGCACCGCGCGCAGCGTCAGCAGATCGGGATCGCCCGGCCCGGCTCCGACGAGATAGACCTCGCCGTCGCCCGATGTGTCCGTCAGCAGTTGCTCCAGGGCCGCATCGGCGGCGGCCTCATCGCCGGCCAGCACTGCTTCGGGGGCGGGGCCATCAAGGAAGGCTTCCCAGATCCGTCGGCGCATCGCCTGCGGCATACGTTCGCGGATCGCGGCGCGGCGTTCGCCGATATACGACACCAGCCGTCCATAACCGGACGGCAGCATGGTTTCCAGACGTTCGCGCCAGCGCCGCACCAATACCGGCGCTGCGCCGGCCGAGGACAGCGCGATCAACAGCGGACTGCGGTCCACGATCGCCGGTGTGATCCAGCGGCTGGCCTGCGGATCGTCCACCGCATTGACCCAGACGCCACGCGTCTCGGCTTCGGCGGCCACGCGCCGGTTCAGTGCCGGGTCGTCGGTCGCGGCGATCGCCATACGACAGCCATCCAGTTGCAAGGGATCGAATGCCTCGGCGACCCGCAGCGGTGCCAGTTCGTCCAGCACCGACTTCGCGACCAGACGGACATCCGCACCGGCGCGACGCAGCAGCCGGACCTTGCGCAAGGCCACCTCACCGCCGCCCACGACCAGAACGGGCTCGCCTGAAAGGCGCACGAAAATCGGAAAATACGGCCAGGGGGCGGACATGCGCGGGAGCGTATCGCACCTGGAGGGCGTCCGCAGCCGGCGCGCTCATGCCCTATCGAGACGTTTCGCGCGGGTATCAATTTCGATACGCTGAGAACCGCAGCGAATAAGGCGGCGACTCCGCCGCCGGACGCACCGGGACGCCGACGCATGAAGCTTCGCCAGTTGCACTACATTCACGAAGTCGCCAAACGCGGGCTCAACGTGACCGCTGCGGCGGATGCGCTGTTCACGTCCCAACCCGGTGTCAGCAAGCAGATCAGGCTGCTTGAAGACGAGTTGGGCGTGGAAGTCTTCATTCGCAACGGCAAGCACCTGAGTGAGATCACACCAGCCGGCCAGCGCATCCTCGAATATGCCGAGCGGGTGCTGCAGGACGTCGCCAATATCGAGAACGTGGCCGAGGAATTCCGGCACAGCGATCGAGGCGATCTGTCGATCGCCACCACGCATACCCAGGCGCGCTATGCGCTGCCGACCGTCATCGAGCGCTTTCGCCGCCAATACCCGCAGGTGCGTCTGCACCTGCACCAAGGCAGCCCGCCGCAGATCGCCAAACTCGCCGCCAGCGGCGAAACCGATTTCGCGATCGCCACCGAGGCGATGGAACATTTCGAGGAACTGGTGATGCTGCCTTGCTATCACTGGAACCGTTGCGTGCTGGTGCGCCCCGATCACCCGCTGGCGAAACTGTCACGCCGCATCACCTTGGAAGACATCGGCCAGCACCCGATCGTGACCTATACCTTCGGCTTCACCGGCCGCTCCAAGCTCGACCAGGCGTTTGCCGCACACGGTCTGCGCCCCGATGTGGTGCTGACGGCGGTGGACGCGGACGTGATCAAGACCTATGTGCGCCTGGGTCTGGGCATCGGCATCGTCGCCGACCTCGCCTACGACGAGCAGGCCGACAAGGACCTGGTGGCACTACCGGCGGCTCATCTGTTTGAAATGTCGACCACGCACATCGGCTTTCGGCGCGCGCTGTTCCTGCGCGCCTACATGTACGACTTCATCCATTTGTTTGCGCCCCACCTGTCGCGCGAGATCGTAGACAAGGTAGCCGCGATCCCGGAGCACGAGTCGCGCATGAGTGAGGCGCGCCGGCTGATTTCGGACCTGAGCGTGATCTGAGTCCGCGTCCGGGGCGAGGCTTTCGCCCCGCGATATATCAATATGCCTTTTGATTCGATCCCCTCCAAGGCAGGCGGTGACGCTGTTAATCTACGCGCCCCCTGAAAACCGGCGGACGAATCGAGCCCGCCGACGGAAGCCGAACGCCACCGAGACGCATTGATATGTATCGCTACGACGAATTCGACCAGACGCTGGTCGACGAACGCGTTGCACAGTTTCGCGATCAGACCCAGCGCTTTCTCGCCGGCCAGCTCGACGAAGAGGAGTTCAAGACGCTGCGGCTGCGCAACGGCCTGTATCTTCAGCGCTTCGCGCCGATGCTGCGGGTGTCGATTCCATACGGCCTGCTCGCCTCCCGGCAACTCCGCATGCTGGCGCATATCGCACGCCGCTACGACAAGGGCTACGGCCACTTCACGACACGCCAGAACATCCAGTACAACTGGCCGAAGCTGGAGGAAGTGCCGGACATCCTGGCCGATCTGGCCTCGGTGGAAATGCACGCGATCCAGACCTCCGGCAACTGCATCCGCAACATCACCAGCGACCATCTGGCCGGCGTGGCGCGCGACGAACTGGTCGACCCCCGCCCGTATTGCGAACTGACACGCCAATGGGCGACGTTCCACCCCGAATTCAACTGGCTGCCGCGCAAGTTCAAGATCGCGTTCTCCTCGTCCACGCGCGATCGCGCGGCGACGCAGGTCCACGATATCGGCGTCCATATCGTGCGCAACGAGGCCGGCGAGCTCGGCTATTCGATCTACGTCGGCGGCGGCCTGGGCCGGATGCCGATGATCGGCCACAGGATTCGCGAGTTCCTGCCGGAACTCGACCTGATCTCCTATCTCGAGGCCGTGCTGCGCATCTACAACCGTCTCGGCCGTCGCGACAATATCCATCGCGCTCGCGTCAAGGTACTGGTCAAGGCCACCGGCCCCGAAAAGTTCGCTCAGATGGTCGAGGCCGAATGGAACGCGCTGAAAGATTCCAATCTGCGTCTGCAGCCGCAGGACATCGAGGACATCAAGAGCCGCTTCGAACTTCCGCAGTACGACGAAGCGGCGGCGGGGGAGCCGGGCTACGCGAAGCAACTGGCGGTCGACAGTCGCTTCGCCAGCTGGGCCCGCCGCAACCTCGCTCCGCATCGCGTGTCCGGCTATTCGATCGTGTTCGTCTCGCTCAAGGCCAACGGCATCGCGCCCGGCGACATCACGGCTGAGCAGATGGACGCAGTGGCCGATCTCGCCGATCGTTACAGCGCCGGCGAAGTCCGCGCCACGCACGACCAGAACCTGGTGCTGGCCGACGTCGCCGACCGCGATGTCTACGCGGTGTGGCAGCGCCTGTCCGAACTGGGGCTGGCGACGCCGAACATCGGGCTGCTGACCGACCTGATCTGCTGCCCCGGCCTGGACTTCTGCTCGCTGGCCAACGCCAGCTCGATCAGCGTGGCCCAGGACATCTTCGACCGTTTCGACGACCTCGACTATCAGCACGACATCGGCGAGATCAAGATGAAGATGTCCGGCTGCATGAACGGCTGCGGACACCACACCGTCGGCCACATCGGCATCCTCGGCGTCGACAAGAAGGGTGAGGAGTGGTATCAGATCACGCTCGGCGGCTCGGCCGAGGACGACGCTTCCCTGGGCGACCGAACCGGCCCGTCGGTTTCGCGCGCCGACATCGCGAGCGCCGTGCAGAAGATCGTCGAGGTCTACCTGGAACAGCGCAGCGATGCCGAGGAGAGCTTCCTCGCCACCTACCGCCGGGTCGGCATGCCGCCGTTCAAGGCACGCCTCTACGACAGCGCCGAAACGCCTGCGGAAGCCTTGGCATGAGCTCGCTGATTTTGGCGGACGGCCAGCTTGCCAGCGACGACTGGACCGTACTCGATGACGAAGCCGCATGGCCCGAAAGCGGGCACGTGGTCGTCAGTCTGGCGCGCTGGCGCCAGGGCGTCGGCAAGGCCGCGGCTGGCCTGGAGGTCGCGGTCAGCATTCCCAACACCGAGAATGTCGACGAATTCGCCACCGAACTGCTCGACCGGCCGATGCTGCTGCTCGAAATCCCCAAGTTCGCGGACGGCCGGGCCTACAGCCAGGCGCGGGTTCTGCGTGATCGTTATCGATACACCGGTCAGATTCGAGCAGTTGGCGAGGTCCACGTCGACCAGATTCACTTCATGCGCCGCTGCGGCTTCGACGCCTTCGTACTGCCGGAATCTCAGTCCGTAGATGCCGCACGACGCAAGCTCGACGAGTTTTCTCTGAGCTATCAGCACGCCGCGGACCCACTGACGACCGTGTGGGAACGACGCCGCGCCGCACGTGCCCCGGGATAGGGCAGCAAACCACGCGCGCCCTACCCGAAGGCTCGCTGAGCTATGCCCAGGCCTGAATCAGTGCGCCCGGCGTTCTCAGTGAAAACGGCTTGCTCTGGACCTTGTCGAAACCGGCCTCGCGCAGCATCGCATTCATCTCGGAAACGTCGTAGGCCTTGCCGCCCACGTTGAAGAAGTTCAGCGAGATAACCGCGAAAATGTGGTCACGGCGGCGCCCCAAACCAGTGAACTGGTCCATCACCAGCAGACTGCCGCCCGGTTTGAGGGCGGCGCGGCAACGCTTGAACATGTCCACGTTCTGTTCGGTATTGAACAGATGCACCATGTTGGCGAGCAGCACCAGGTCCCAGTTCTTGCCGAAGTCGTCTCGCAGGGCATCACCAACCGCGAGCTCCAGACCTTCGGGATTGCCCTCCTCCTCCATGATCTTCGCCGCCGTGGCCACCGGTCCGGCGAGATCGATCATCTTGGCCTTGAGCCCGGCAAAGCGATTGACGAAGGCACGTGAGTACTCGCCATGCGCCCCGCCGATATCCAGCATCCGCTCGACCTTCGGCGGCACCGCCGCACGCTTCAACAGGTCTGGAATGATCAGGCGTGCCGCCTCGCGCATGGCGCGTGTATAGGTTTCCTGCTGCGGCGTCGGATTGGCCGCGTCCATCGCATGGAAATCCATGGTCGGCCGGCCGGTCTTGAGGTTCTGCCCCAGGCCTTCGAGGCGGTGATAGGTATAGAGCTGCAAGCGCAGCATGTAGTGCAGACCCCGCTTGGGGTCGAGTATCCAGCGTCGCACCCAGCGCCCGTTGCTGTAGCGACCGCCGCGTTCGCGCAGGTAACCCATGCTGTTCAGGGCGCGCAGCAGCACGTTGGCGCCGTCAGGCGCGAATCCCAGCTTTTCGGCCAGTTCCGCGCTGGTCATTCCGCCCGGCGACTCGGCCAGGGCATGGAACACGCCTTCGCGATTGGCTTCGAGCAAGGCGCGAGCGCGCACCACCTGTGCCTGCCCATCCAGCAGCGGCACCGGGACGATATTCAGCTGTTTGAGTATGTCGACAACAATATCCACGCGGTTGTTTCCCCAAGGAGTGAGCGGCCTCCCGAGCCGCGTGGAAGGGCGCAAGCAAGATTTGAACCCTATTGCGGCAGGCCCGGCACCCGGCGCGGCCCTTCGGCCAGAACGTGATTCAGTGCACATTCAGCACACCCGGGTCGCGATGTTGGCCCACGCTTTGCATAGTCCCAATCGTAAGAACGTTATTCCTTTTGTAAGCAGCCGTAAGAGTTGCCGTGACGGAAAACTTACAAATCAGGGGGCTTTTTGTGTCGTCGTTGTCGCTAGCCATTGCCGCACCCAGACCCCTCGGCCCGCCTGGCCGCCCGTTACTGGGCAACATTCTCGATTTCGGCCGCGACCTCAACGGATTCCTCGAACGCTGCGCCCGCGAGTACGGGCCCATCGTCAAACTGCGGATGGTGCATCGCGCCGCCTATCTGATTGCCGACCCCGAGCTCAACGAGTACGTGCTGCTCGGCAACTACCGCAATTTCGTCAAACACCAGATGTTCTTCAGCCGCGTGCGCCGCGTGTTCGGCTGGGGGCTGCTGTCGGCGGACGGCGATCAGTGGCGCAAGCAGCGTCGCCTCGCGGCGCCCGGCTTTCATCGTGACCGCATTGCCGAGTACGGTCGCATCATGTCGGACTACGCCGCCGAGCTGGTCGGCGAGTGGCGGGACGGCGAGGTCCGCGACATGTACGTGGACATGCGTGACATTGCGTCCAAGGTCGTGGCCCGCGCGCTGTTCGACGAGGATGTGGCGGGGGATGTCGCCGAAGTCGGCTCGGCCATGGACGATCTGCTGGGCGGGATCACCGAACGCATGTTGCACCCGCTGGTCGCCCCGGATTGGGCGCCGACGCGCAATGTCCGCCGCTACCGGCGGGCCGTGGCGCGCATCGACAAGCTGGTGGCGCGGTTCATGTCCCAGCACCGCAAGAACCTGGACGAACGCGGAACGCTGCTGGCGATGCTGATGCAAGCGCGCGACGAAGACGGCCAGCCGATGCCCGACGCGCAGATTCGCGACGAGGCCATCACCCTGTTCGTCGCCGGCCACGATACCACCGCGACCGCTCTGAGTTGGACGCTGTACCTGCTGACGCAGCATCCGCAATGGCAGGAGACGCTGCACGCCGCAGTCGACCAGGCCCTGGCCGGCCGTGCCCCGCAGGCGGCGGACCTGGCAGCGCTGCAGGCGGTGGAATGGACCGTGCGCGAAAGCATGCGCCTCTACCCACCGGTTTCGCTGGTGGCGCGCCAGGCGGTCGACGATTGCGAGATCGGCGGCTATCCGATCGCCGCCGGATCACTGATCTACATCTCTCCCTGGGCGATGCAGCGCGACCCACGCTATTTCAACGATGCAAACGACTTCAAACCGGAACGCTGGTCCGATGGACTGGATTCCCGTCTGCCACGCTATGTGTTCATGCCATTCGGCGGCGGACCGCGGACCTGCATCGGCGACCGCTTCGCCATCATGGAGGCCGTGCTGTTGCTGGCAAGTTTCGTCCAGCAGTTCGAGTTCGAATACGCTGGCGACAAGCCTCCGAAACCATTCGCTTCGATCACTCTGATTCCGGTGGGCGGCGTGCCGGTCCGGCTCAGACGGCGCTCAGGAGCGACAGGCAAGTGATGGCCGAACCCGCAACGCTGAAAACGGACCAGTACCGAAACCTGGCGTCCCGCTTGCTGCTGTCGCGGCAGTGGAAGAACCAGCACCTGATCCCGCTCGAACAGCCGCTACCGCTGAAGATGCTGGTGCGGGCGATGAGCCTGTCGATGATGCGCGGCAAGATCGACGACATCCAGATCAGGGCGCCCATCTTCATCATCGGCACGCCGCGCTGCGGCTCCACGATGTTGCAGGAAATCCTGTCCACGCACGAAGACATCGCCTACTTCACGCACGCGATGGATGTGTTCGTCGACCCGCGCACCTTCAAGGCAGCGGACTGGCTGCGTCGAACGCTGCGCCTGGATGTGCGCGGCGAGCGTTATCTGAAGGACAGCGTCATGGTCGACGGCAGCTCGCCATCCGAGGCGATGCGCTTCTGGGGCGAATGCCTCAAGTTCGAGCCGTTCTCGCTGGCGCCGCGGCGGATGCGCGCCAGCGACCTGCAACAACAGGATATCGACAGACTCTACGACGGCATCAAGCATGTCATCGACTGCTTCCGTGAAAGTGGCGGCCACCGCTTCCTCAACAAGTCTCCGGCGCTGCTGACCGAAATCCTGCTGCTGCAGGATCTGTTTCCGGATGCACGCTTCGTCTATCTGGTGCGTGATGGTCGGATGGTGGCCAATTCCCTGCTCAAGCTCTACCGGCTGCAACGTGAACAGGATCTCAAGACCAAACATCCCTACTTCAAGGATCAAGCCTTCGTGCCCTACCCGCGCGTGACCGGCCTGTCGGAGCACGCTGCCCAGTACGGCCTTGAAGACGTACGCACCACCGCGCACGTCTGGGATGCTTCGGTCAAGTTCATCAACGAGGTTCGGCCGCAGATTCGGAACTTCCATGAAGTCCGCTACGAAGACGTGCTCGCCAGCCCGCGCAGCGAGATCAACAGGATTTTCGAGTTCTGCGGCCTTCCAAAAATCAAACGCGGCAAGCCGAAGCTGGATGGCTTGCTGGCCAAGGTTGGGGTACTCCACCACAAGAACAGCTATGGCTCGTTCGACGTGGTGGAGTCGATCGCAGGTGACAGCCTGCGTCAGTACGGGTACCTGAGCTGAACACGGCAGGAAGCCCGATTTTGCTTTTTCATACGCTCGCAAGGGGAATGAACCATGTACGACACCATCGAAGAAAAGCTCCGCCAGCTTCTCGCCGAAAACCTGAAGATCGACAAGGAAATCATCACGCACGGATCGAAACTGTCGGACTGGGGCGCGGATTCCCTGCAGTTTCTGGAGACGATCTTCGAAGTTGAAACCTCGTTCGGCATCTCGTTCCCGGATGATGCCGGCCAGGAAATTTCAGACTTTGACTCGATCGTGAAGGTCGTCAAAGAACAACTTGCGAAGAAAGAAAATGCAGCGGCATAGAGTCGTAGTCACCGGTCTCGGCGCGGTCACCTCGGTCGGCGTCGGCCGCCAGGCGTTCTGGAACGGCATCACCGCGGGCCGTACCGGGGTGACCTCGATCGATGCCTTCGATGCGGCACCGTTCCGGACCCGCATCGGTGGTGAAATCAAGGACTTCAAGGTCGCCGATATCGACTATCCGGACGCGCACCGCCTCGACCGTGTCTGTCAGCTCGCACTGTTCGCGGCCGACGAAGCCGTGGCGGACAGCGGGTTGAGTGACGTCGACGAGGACAAGACTGGCGTCGTCATCGGCACCGGCATCGGCGGCATCAACACCATCGACACGCAGCAGAAGGCGCTGCACAGCAAGGGTCCGCGTTTCGTCAGCCCGCTGACCGTTCCGCTGTCGATGTTCAACGCCGCCGCCGGGCACATCTGCATTCGCCACAAGCTTCGCGGCCCGACATTCACCGTATCCACCGCCTGCTCGTCCGGCTCCAACGCCATCGGTGAGGCCTTCCGGCTGATCCAGCATGGCTATGCCACATCGATGGTGGCCGGCGGCACCGAGGCGCCATTGTCGTACGGCATCTTCAGCGGCTGGAATGCGCTGCGCGTGATGTCTACGCGCAACGACAATCCGGGTGAAGCGGTGCGTCCGTTCGCCCGAGATCGCGATGGACTGGTGTTGTCCGAAGGCGCTGGCGTCGTCGTGCTCGAGGAATACGAGCATGCCAGGAAGCGTGGAGCCACGATCTATTGCGAACTGGTGGGCTACGGCTTCAACAATGACGGCTTCCATGCCACTCGCCCGAGCGCGGAAGGCCAGACCAAAGCGATCAAACGCGCCCTGGAAGACGCCGAGCTCAATGTCGACGACATCGACTACATCAATGCGCACGGCACCGCCACGTCCGCCAATGATTCCACCGAAACGCATGCGGTCAAGGCCGCATTCGGCGATCACGCCTACAAGGTGCCGATGAGCTCGATCAAGTCGATGCTCGGACACACCATGGGCGCCGCCGGTGCGATCGAGTTCGTCGCAGCCTGCATGACGCTGCGCGAAGGCGTGGTACCGCCCACCATCAATTATCACGAACGCGATCCGAATTGCGATCTAGATTACGTTCCCAACGAGGCCAGGGACGTGAAGGTCAAGACGCTGTTGTCGAATACCTTCGGCTTCGGCGGTTGCAACACGATTCTCGCAATGCGTTCGGTGTGATGTAAGGAATCTGCAGCGCCGCCAAACCCACGACAACCTGGCCCCTGAAGCACCGAAATGGTGACCGTCCCCCGACGGTCATGCCGCCCCCACCTTGCCCGAAAGTGCCATGAATACGGTCTACATCACTGACGTCGCCTCCTTTCTTCCCAACGAGCCGGTCGGCAACGACCGCATCGAAACCATACTCGGCAAGATCGAGAACCAGTCGCCACGCGTGAAGCTGTTCGTTCTTCAGAACAATGGCATCAAGCACCGCCACTACGCGATCGACCCCGAAACCGGAAAGCGTACGCATACCAACGCCGAGCTGACCGCCGAAGCCGTGCGCAAGCTGACCGCGCAGCTCGACATGCCGCTGGACGCGGTCGAAGGCCTTGCCTGCGGCTCCGCGTCGCCCGATCAGCTGCTGCCGTCCCACTCCAACATGGTGGCCGGCGAGCTGGGCATGGCGCCTGCCGAAATCATGTCCACGGCCGGCGTCTGCGCGTCCGGCATGACCTCCATGAAATACGCGTGGATGTGCATGGCGCTGGGGCTGAAGAAGAACTTCGTCGCCACCGGTTCGGAGCGGGCCAGCGCATTCATGGCGCGCAAGGCCTACACCGCGATGACCTCCGAAATCGAGCCCGGCAAGGATCTCGCGCCCATGGTCAGCTTCGAGAAGGAATTCCTGCGCTGGATGCTCTCCGACGGTGCGGGCGCGGTGATGATGGAAGCCGAGCCGCGGCCCGGCCAGCTCAATCTGCGCATCGACGCCATCGACGTGCGCTGCTGGTCCGGCGAAACCCCCACCTGCATGTACAACGGCCTCAACAAGGACAAGGACGGCGGCTGGAAGTACTGGACCGACGAGGAAGACATCTTCGACGTGGTGCGCAAAGGCTATCTGCTGCTGCAGCAGGACGTACGCGCGCTGGAGGAACACATGGTGCGGGTCGGCGTTGCGGGCTTGTGCGTCGCGCGCGACGAGCACGGCGTGGACTTCGAAAAGGTCGACTGGTTCCTGCCGCATCTGTCGTCGATGTACTTCAAGGGGCGGCTCGACGGCGGCATGAAAGAGGCCGGCATCAACGTCGGCGACGACAAGTGGTTTACCAACCTGGCCGAATGCGGCAATACCGGCTCCGCTTCGATCTACATCATCCTCGACGAGCTACTGCACTCCGGCAAGCTCAAGAAGGGCCAGAAGATCTTCTGCGCAGTCCCCGAGAGCGGGCGCTTCACCGTCGCCGGCATGGCGCTGACGGTGGTCTGAGGCTCAGCCGAAACCGGCCGCGCCGCCGCGGCGCGCCCGGTTTTCTCGTTGTTCTAGGACGGTTCGCCGCAGCGCTCAAAGAACGCCACGCGCCGGTCGATCCAGCGCCGATAGGCTGGCACGAAGCCCAGCAGCAGACGCGCCAGCACCGTCAACGGCACCACGGTACAGATCGCCGCGCACAGAAACACGGTGTAAACGGCCAGCAGCGGCACCCGCAACCAACGCCCCTGCGGACCGGCCAGACGCACCAGCCAGCCCCAGACGAAGAAACTGCGCCAGCCGAGTTGCTCGGCCACCACATACTTCGGATTGACCGGCGCCGCTTCCGCCGGGTCCAGCAGCACTTCACCGGAGCCCAGACGGCCCTCCATCAGCGCGGACAGCAGCGGCGTGCCGAAGCGACGTGCGCCGATGATCTCGTGCTCGGCCACGCCGGCTGGAGGCAACACGCCGCGGACGCCCTTGCGAAAACCGGTCAACAGCCACAATGGCGTCGTCACAAAGGTGGCCGCCGGAGATCCCTGGTCAACCAGCGCGATATTGGCAACCAGGCGCCCGCCAGCTTCGACGATCATCTCGCGCACGGCCTTCTGCCCCATCAGCCACATGTTGCGCGAACCGATGATGGTGACCACGGGCTTGCCGGACAGCGCGCGGCGCCCCGCTTCGGACTTCAGAAAGGCCGACGTGGGTGGCGATGGCGACAGATACCAGGGTTGCCATCCCAGCACCACCAGATCGTAGTCCGCGTCCGGATCGAACGCCGTGGGCTGCAGTTCCGGGCCATCTCGGTGCACGCTTTCAGGAAATTGATCGAAAAAGCTCACGATCGGCCACGGAAACGGATAGGGTTTACGTGGTTCCAGTTGTTCGTAGACCAGTTCCACACCCTCGGCTTCCTCGAACGGCGCCATCACCGAGCGCACGATGCGCCCGAGCTGGCCCGTCTGCGTGAAATAGACCACCAAGACCTTGAACATCCCCGCCCCTTGTCGTGCTCACCGTCAATAGCAAGTCTGAACGCAAGATTCGGCCCAACCGGTTCCGTGATCGGCTCACAAGCAGCTAAAATTGGCGGTTCCCCCGACCGATCAGGATGCCGAGCCCATGAGCCGCGCAGCACATGAACTCCTGCAGAGCTATTACGCCGCGTTCAATGCCGGCGATTGGAACCGCTTCGTCGACTTGCTGGCCGACGACGTGGTTCACGATATCAATCAGGGGGGGCGTGAGCTGGGGCGCGACGCCTTCATTGCCTTCATGCATCGCATGAACCGTTGTTATCGCGAACGGATCGAGAATATCGAGATCATGAGCAACCCGGACGGCACCCGCTGCGCCGTGGAGTTCACGGTACTCGGCACCTACCTGAACACCGATGAGGGTCTGCCCGAAGCCCGTGGCCAAGCCTATCGCCTACCGGGCAGCGCCTTCTTCGAACTACGGGCCGGCAAGGTGGTCCGCATCAGCAATTACTACAATCTTCAGGACTGGCTGACACAAGTGGGTACCGAGGCCTGATGGTGCTCGAACACGAGGGCCTGCGACTGATGCCGCTGAGCGGGCCCGAAATCGCCCTGCACCTCGAGGCGCTGGCGCGCGTGCGCATGCGGGTGTTTCGCGACTGGCCCTATCTGTACGCGGGCTCTCTGGAATACGAGCGCCAGTATCTGCAGACCTACCTGCGCTGCGCTGGAAGCCTTGCAGTACTGGTCTGGGACCATGGGCATTGCATTGGCGCCACCACCGCGATTCCGCTGGCCGACGAAAGCACGGAGGTCCGGGCCCCGTTCGAAGGTGTCGGATTGGACGTCGAACGAATCGACTATTTCGGCGAATCCGTCCTGCTGCCGGAATACCGCGGCCTCGGACTGGGCGTCAAGTTCTTCGAGTTACGTGAGGCTCACGCGCGCGCACAGGGGCTGAACCTCTGTGCGTTCTGCGCTGTGGAGCGCGATGATCGGCACCCTGCCCGGCCTGTTGATTACGTCCCCAATGATGCGTTCTGGCGGCGCCGCGGCTACCAGCCCCGGCCCGACCTGCGAACCTCGTTCGCGTGGCCGGACCTGGGGCAGGAGCAATCCACCGAAAAGCCGATGAGCTTCTGGCTCAAGAACCTGGACGCTTGATGAGCAATCCCTTCGTGCTGGCCGCTGCCCAGTTTCCGACGCTCAAGCCGGAGAACTGGTCGCAGTTTGAACAAACAGTCGCCGACTGGGTGGCCGAGGCGGTGCGCCAGCACGCACGCTTGCTGGTGTTCCCGGAGTATTCGTCGATGGTACTGGCCGGATTGCTGCCGGAGCCGATGCAGGCCGACGTGCTCGGGCAGATCGGCGAGATCCAGCGCTATCGCGACGATTACGTCGCGTTGCATCAGCGCCTCGCACAGCGCCACGGCGTCTACATTGTCGCCGGCAGCTATCCCTGGGAAATGGACACCGGCGTCTACGTCAATCGCGCCTGGGTGTTCGCGCCGAACGGCGGCATGGAGCATCAGGACAAGCGCGTAATGACGCGTTTCGAACGAGAGGAATGGGACATCCGTGGCGGCGCGCCGCTGAAACTGTTTGAAACCGAGTTGGGCCGCTTCGGCATCAATATCTGCTACGACATCGAATTTCCGCTGCTCGCCCGCGCGCAGGTCGAGGCCGGCGCCGAACTGATTCTGGCGCCGAGCTGCACCGATACGCTGGGAGGCTACCATCGGGTGCGTACCGGTTGCGCCGCGCGCGCACTCGAGAACCAATGCTTCACGGTCCAGGTTCCGCTGGTCGGCACCGCGCCCTGGTCGCCGGCGATCGACGTCTCTCATGGATCGGCCGCGATCTTCGGCCCGCCCGATCGCGGCTTTCCGGACAACGGCATCCTCGTGCAGGGCGGCCTCAACGATCCAAGCTGGGTCTACGCCGAAGTCGACCTTTCACGGGTCGGGCGCGTGCGCGACGAGGGCGAGGTCTACAATCATCGCCATTGGCACGATCAGCTGGGCCCCGGCATCGAGGCCCGCCTGCCCGAGGTAACACCGGTCAGTCTCTGACAGAGGCTGGCGCGGTGCAGCCAAGGCCGGACATCACGGTGCACGTTCATCTGGATATTGGGACCGTCAATTTCGACGCCGAGGTTCGCCGGCCCGAAGTACCACGCGATGGAACTGATCGACCGTTCCGGGACTACTGCGCGCCTGCCGAAGGGCCGTTTTCCGGCAAAACGTCTTCCCCGCGCACGTGCCGCTCCATCTGTTCGAGACTCAGATGCCGCACGTCCTTGCCCTTGACGAAGAAAATCACGTACTCGGCGATATTGCCGGCGTGGTCCCCGATACGCTCCAGGGAGCGGACCACCCAGATCAGATCCATCACGCGCCGGATCTGGCGTGGGTCTTCCATCATGAAGGTGATGCACTGACGCATCAGTGCCTCGTACTCGCGATCGACCGTAACGTCTTCCTTGGCGACTGCCAGAGCCGCCTCGATGTCCATACGTGCGAAAGCGTCGAGCACATCGTGCACCATCTGCGAGACGTGCTTGGACAGGTGCTGAATCTCGGTGTAGCCGTAACGCAGGCGCTCCTGTGAAGCCAGATCGGCAGCCATGCGCGCGATACGTTCGGCTTCATCGCCGATGCGTTCGAGATCGGTAATGGTCTTGATTACCGCGTAGACCAGCCGCAGGTCGCTGGCGGTAGGTTGTCGGCGCGCCAGAATACGGCTGCATTCCTCGTCGATGAAGACTTCCTGCTGATTGATCTTGTAGTCGTTCCTGCGCACGGTTTCGCCGAGCATGCCGTCGCCTTCCATCAGCGAGCGCGTCGCATCGATAATCTGCTGCTCGACGAGCCCACCCATCGCCAGCACGCGCTGGCGCACGTCCTCCAGTTCGGCGTTGAACTGGGTGGAGATGTGTTTGCTGTACAACGACTTTTCGACCATATGCCTCATTCCTCTCGACCTGGCGGGTCCTTGATGTCCCGGCGTGGGGCGCTCCAATTATTGCAGGATCGTGCCGTACGACAGCTTACCGCGTCGCGCGCGCGCCGGATCATCCGCCTGCGGCGCAAAGCTCGGCAGTGTGCTTGAGTTGAATTTCAGCGTGTTGACGTCGTCGCCATTGCTGAACAGGAACTGCCGCGGTTTCAGCCGTTGACGACCATCGGCTGCGCACGCTGAACCCGGTGCGCCGGAAAATGACAGATGAAGGTGCTGCCGATGCCCGGCTGGCTGATAATTTCCAATCTGGCCTCGTGGTGTTCGAGCGCGTGCTTGACGATCGCCAAGCCCAGGCCGGTGCCGCCGCGCGAACGGGAGCGGGCCACATCGACACGGTAGAAGCGTTCGGTGAGCCGTGGAATATCGGCCTCGTCGATCCCCAGGCCACTGTCGGCCACCGACAGGTGCGCGCCGTCCTCATCGCCCCACCAGCGCAAGCGAACAGCCCCGCCGTCGGGCGAATACTGGATCGCGTTCTGCAGCAGATTCTGGCACAGACTGTGGAATTCAGAATCGCGGCCCAGCAGCTTGATATCCGCTTCGATGGCGGCTTCCACGGTGTGCCGGTCGGGTGACAGCCGCCGCGTATCCTCGGCGATGCGATGCAATAGATGCGGCACGTCGATCAGTTCCTGACGAGCGACCGAGGAATCCGATTCCAGTCGTGCCAGCTTCAGCAGATCGGTGATCAAGGACTCCATGCGCGTCGCCTGGGCGCGCATCTCGCCGATCGGCGTCTTCCATTCGAGCAGTGCACCCTTGCCGCGCGTATCCGGCTCCATCATGTCGAGGTAGCCGCGCAATACTGTCAGCGGCGTGCGCAATTCATGCGAGGCGTTGGAGACGAAATCGCGCCTCATCACTTCCAGACGCCGATGCTCACTGACATCACGAACGATCAGCAGGCGTTGTCCTTCGCCGTAGGGAATGATGCGCATCGCCAGTGTCACGTGCTCGTTGATCGGCGAGATCACCTCGACATCGGATTCGAACTGCTCGGCCGCCAGGTAGTTGGCGAACGATGGATGACGCACCAGATTGGCAATGCGCTGCCCCACGTCCTGCGGTGAACGCAGGCCCAGCAGAATCTGCGCGGAACTGTTGAACCAAACGATCTCGCCACGCGACGACATCACCACGGCACCATCCGGCAGGGCGGCGGTCGAGGACTGGAATTCGGCCACGATCGCGGCCAGGCGCTTCTTGCGCTTGCGATTGCGCTTCTGCATTTCGAGCAGTTGCTCGAAGACCTCGCCCCAGACGCCGGTCGGATCCGGAAGATCGACGCGCTTGGGATGAACCACCCAACGCGACAGCCAGCGCAACATGCGCAGCTGCAGCGCCAGACAGATCGCAAGCGCGATCACAAGACCGGCCCAGACATGACCGAGCAGGCCACCGGCAAGGCCGAAGACCAGCAGCAGCGCGATCATTCTCGCGATCTCGCGCCGCCAGGCCGCTTGCATCAAACCGGTGTCCATCGGCGCTCAGAAATCCATACAAGCATGGGACGAGTTTAACGGCAGCGGGCTGCGAAACGATGACGCCGCTCACCCGGCACGCTCAGACCGTCTCCGAAAACCGGTAGCCCGTTCCACGCACAGTCTGGATCATCGCATCATAGCCATGCGGCGCCAGCGCCTTGCGCAGCCGCCGGATATGCACGTCGACCGTGCGCTCCTCGACATAGACGTTCTGTCCCCACACGCGGTCGAGTACCTGTTCGCGCGTATACACTCGCTCGGGATGGCTGACGAAGAAATGCAGCAATCGATATTCGGTCGGGCCGAGCCGTACCGGTTCGCCGCTGGCGGTCACCCGCTGGCTCGCCGCGTCGACTTCCAGGCCGGAAATCCGCAGTTTCTCCTCTTCCCCGCCCGGCATGCTGCGACGCATCACCGCCTGTATCCGCGCGATCAGTTCCGGAAACGAGAACGGCTTGCAGACGTAATCGTCGCAGCCCAGGTTGAGCCCGCGCACGCGGTCTTCCTCTTCGGCGCGCGCCGTGACCATGATGATCGGAATATCGCGTGTGGTCGGGCTGCTCTTGAGTTCGCGCGCGAATTCCACACCGGACACGCCGGGCATCATCCAGTCGAGCAGAATCAGATCGGGACGCGCATCGGCGATCCGCACCCGCGCCTGCGCCACGTCCGCCGCCTCGGCCACCGAGAAATCCGCGCGCTCCAGCGCGAAGCGGACCATCTCGCGGATCGAGCTTTCATCTTCGACCACCAAAACCTGCTTGTTCGTCATTGTCATATTTGGACTGTTGCCACTTCATTACAATATTGACAAATGATGACAGTGATTTGACAACTCACAAGTTGTTGAATTATTTGACGATCAATCGTGCCCACCATCCAGGGCACGCGTCACCATCTCACCGAGATCCGGTGACAGGCGCTCCGCGGACAGCGTCATCAAAGCGTCATGCATGCCGCCACCCCAGGGTTGGGCATAGCGGCGCCAGCGCAGCAGCGGCTTGGACAGCCTTGATGCGACCTGCGGATTGGTCCCGTCCAGACGCAGCAGCAGGCGCGCATACAGGGCATACGATTCCGGCCGATGGAAGGCCCGCCAGTTCTGTGTGCTGAAGGCGCCGAGCACGGCGCGCACCCGGTTCGGATTCGCCCAGGTGAAGGCGGGGTCGTCCAGAAGGATCTGCAGGCTGGCGGCGACATCGCCATCGATTGCACGAGCTTCCAGCGAGAACCAGCGATCCAGGCGCAAGGGATCATCGCGCCATGATTCGCGGCAGGCGGCCAGCGCGAGGGCCCGTTGCGAAGACCCCGTGCCATTGAGTGCATTGAGCGCACCCAAGACCAGCGTGAAATTGTGGCTGTTCATCGCCCGCTTGCGCGCAAGTTCCAGCGCGGCAGACGTGCCCTGAGCCGCGAGGTAGTCCAGGGCCACGTTGGACAGAGCGCGGCGATCGACACCGCGTTCACCGGTACTGCCCCACTCCGCCCAAACCGAAAAAGGCCCGCACAGCGCCGCGCCGATTTCGAGCTTGAGTCGCTGGTGCGCAGCGACAACGGCTTCCGGATCGATCTGCGCCTGACGCTCCGCAAGCATTGTCAGAGCCGGCAGGCTCATCAGCCAGGCCAGCAATGCGCGGTCCTCGGGCGGATTGGCAGCGAGCCGCTGCAGGGTTTCGAGCAGCACGCTCACAATGGCGCCCGGCTCACCGTCCACCAGTTCGGCATGAGCCAGGATCATCAATTCCTGTACTGATTCCCAACGCAGGAACGGATCGGTCTCGGCCGTCACCAGCAGGGCGAGCTGCTGCGGGGTGTAGGCATAATCAAGCCGCACCGGCGCAGAGAAACCATGCAGAAAAGCCGGGACCGGACGCCGCTCGAAGGGGCCGAACGACAACTCCAGGACTTCGTCCTCGATCAGGATCAGATCCTCGCGGACCAGCCCCTGCGTCGGCGGCAGGTCAACTCCTGCACCATTCGGATCATAGAGCGCGAATCCGATCGGAATCGGCACTGGCCGCTTCACCGGCTGCCCTGGTGTCGGCGGTGTTTGCTGGTACAGGCGCAGGCGGTAATAGCCATCGCGCCACTCGTCCTCGACGCGTACCACCGGCGTGCCGGCCTGGCTGTACCAGGTTCGGAACCCATCGAGATTCCGCTGGCCGACCGACTCCTGCGCCGCCAGGAAATCCTCGATCGTCGCCGCCTGCCCATCGAACTCGTGCAGATAGCGACGCACACCTTCGACGAAGGTGCCCGGCCCTTGCAGGGTCTCGATCATGCGCAGGATCTCGGCGCCCTTCTCGTAAACAGTGGGCGTGTAGAAATTGTTGATCTCCACATACCGGTCGGGACGCACCGAATGCGCAGTCGGGCCCGCATCCTCCGGGAACTGCTGGGCGCGCAGGGTCTGCACCTGCTCGATTCGCGCCACGCCGCTGGCGCGCGAGGCGGCCCGAAACTGTTGCTCGCGCAGCACCGTCAGGCCTTCCTTCAACGACAGCTGGAACCAGTCACGACAGGTCACGCGATTGCCGGTCCAGTTGTGAAAGTACTCATGCCCGATCACCGCCTCGACGGCTTCATAGTCGTCGTCGGTCGCGGTATCCGGGGATGCCAGCACATAGGCGGCGTTGAACAGGTTGAGGCCCTTGTTCTCCATCGCGCCCATGTTGAAGTCTCGCGCAGCGACGACCATGTAGCGGTCCAGATCGTATTCGAGGCCGTAATGGTCTTCGTCCCAGCGCATCGCCCGCTTCAGTGAGGCGATCGCGTGATCGACCCGCGATTCGTTGCCGTGGTCCACGTAGAAGCCAATGCGCACGGGGCGCCCGGACCGGGTCACGAACTCGTCCTCGACACAGGTCAGGTCGCCTGCGACCAGCGCGAACAGATAACAGGGTTTGGCGTAGGGGTCTTCCCACACCGCGAAATGGCGGCCCTCCGGCAAATCGCCGGATTTCACAGGGTTGCCATTGGACAGCAGCACCGGATAGGTCGCCCGGTCCGCCTCGATGCGCACGCGGTAACGCGACAGGACGTCCGGCCGGTCCGGAAATGGCGTGATCCGTGAAAAGCCATGAGCCTCGCACTGCGTGCAAAGCATTGGACCGGAGCGATACAGGCCTTCCAGCGCGCGGTTGCTTTCCGGATCGATGACGACCGTGGTCGCCAGGCGGAAGCGCTGCGGAACGTCGGCGATCTCGATGCGGTCGCTGCTGACTTCGTATTCAGCAGCGCGCAATCGGCGATCATCGATGGCAATCGCCTGCAGTCTCATGTGACGGGCATCGAGCAGCAACGGAATATCAGGGCGCTGCCGCTCGATGTTCAGATCGGCCCGAACCACGGTGTGCTCGTCACGAATTTCGACGTCGAGCGCCACCTGAGAAATCAGGAAGGCGGGCGCTTGATAGGCCTCGCGCAGAACGGCGGGACGTGGCATGGCAACGCTGAAAAAAAAGGGGAGTCCAGCTTAACCCGATGCGGACTCGCGATGCTCAGGCATTCACGCGGCCTTTCGAATTGAAACGATTTGTGCCTATGCCGGCGCCGCGCTACCTAGGCTCGCCGCATCACCACGCTGCCTGCGGAATAGCCAGCGCCGAAAGCCGAGAGCACCACCGCATCGCCCGGCTGCAGGCCCTGCTGGTACTTGTGGAATGCGATGACCGATCCGGCCGAGCTGGTGTTGGCGTATTCATCAAGAATCACCGGCGCCTCCTCGCGCGTCGCCTCGCGCCCGAGCACACGCTTGGCGATCAGCTCGTTCATGCTGAGGTTGGCCTGATGCAGCCAGAAGCGGCGCACATCGGCCGGCGCAAGGCCCAAATCCGCCAGATGCGTCGTCAGCAGCTCCGCCACCATCGGCACCACTTCCTTGAAGACCTTACGTCCTTCCTGCCGGAACAGCAGTTCATCCCAGCGCCGTGGCGGAACTTCGGTGGGCGACAAAAAACCGAGCTCGTTGCGAATATTGTTCGAGAACTGCGTCTTCAGGCGCGTCCCCAAAACCTCGAACACGACCTCGCCGTGCGCTTCCTCCAGCGGTTCGACCACGACCGCGGTGGCAGCGTCGCCGAAGATGAAGTGACAGTCACGATTGCGAAAGTTCAGATGACCGCTGCAGATTTCGGGCGAGACCACCAACACGCGCCGTGCACTGCCCTGGCGTACCGCATCCACCGCCGTTTGGATGCCGAAGGCGGCCGAGGCGCAGGCCACGTTCATGTCGTAGCCGAAGCCCCAGGCCCCGAGGGCGGCCTGCAGTTCCACGGCGATCGCCGGATAAGCGCGCTGCATGTTCGAACAAGCCACGATCACGGCATCGATCTCGTCAGCACGGCGGCCGGCGCGCTGCAGCGCCTGCTTGGCAGCGGCCGCACCCATTTCGCACATCAGCGAGGGCTCAGTCTCGCTACGCGCACGAATCGACGGGCGCATGCGATCGATGTCGAGCACACCGTCGCGATCGACCACGTGTCGGCTGTGAATACCCGAGGCCTTGACGATGAACTCGCTGCTGGACGGCGCCAAAGCGGCAACCGTGCCGGCCTCGATCTCGGCCGCGTGGGTCTGGTTGAATTTCTCGACGTAGGCGTTGAATGACGCGACCAGCTCGTCATTGGAGATCGACGCCGGAGGGGTATGGAGGCCGGTGGCCGAAATTGCGACACGCATGCGGATTCGGGGTCTTCTGGGTTCGTTTGCAGCGACTTTAGCGCAACACGTCCGCTTACGCCGACGGAATCGCCCAACCGGCGGCGCGCATGGCGTTCTCGATGGTCTCGCGCACTACCGGCTCCCGGCGAAAACTCAGGTGCCCGCCCTGATACCAGTGCACCGGTGTTTGCCAATGCTGCGCAAGCTTCAGCGCTTCCACCGGCGGCACCACGCGATCGGCGACGCCAGCGACAATATGGCAGCGATCGCGCGACAACAGCGGTGGTGACGACAAAGGCGACACCGGGGCCATGACGGTACGCAGGAAGTCCTCGTCGACACCGCGTTCGCGGTAATAGCGCTGATGTTCGGGCGGCACCTGACGCCATAGCGTGGAAGCGAAATCCGTGGCCGGAATGCAGGCCACCGCGAAGTCAAGCTCGGCTTCGTACTGCGCGACCAAGGCCGTGGTGTAACCACCCAGACTGAAGCCCAGCAATCCGATACGAGCATCCGGCTGCTGTTGCCGGATCCAGGCGATGCAGCGCCGAATGTCCCACAAGGCCTGTGCATGCGTATGCAGCATATCGGCGAAGTTGCGATCGAGGTAACCGTCGCCGCTGCGCCAACCTTCGCGGCGCGGGCCATGCAGCGGCAGTACCGGCATCATTAGATTGAGCTGCAGCCGCTCATGCAGCCAAGCCGGTCGGTACAGACCGAAATCCTGCCAGTGCACGCCCATGCGATAGCCATGAATGCAGATCAGCCACGGTCTCTCCGGTGCGGCATCGTCCGCACCGCGCCGGAACAACCAGGCGGCCGCCTCGGCATTGTTTTTGTACGACAGATGCCGTTCGGCGCCGGGGAGTTCCAAATCCGGCTGATAGCCGCTATTGAACCGCAGTTCCTCGAAATCGTGACCGGCGGCCCGGCGCGCGCGCAGACGGACCTCGCGGGGTGCGACCGGTGTGCGGTGATAGGCCGCCGGGTTCTCCAGCTGTCCGCGCGCGGCCAGTGTTTCGGCAGCCGATTTGAGATCGGCGCACATGCGGTCGGCCGCGGCACCGCCCGGTACGTGCGCTGTACCGGACAAATAAGCCAACAGCATGTCGTCCAGCGCTGCCTTGATCCACAGCGACAACTTGTCCTGCGGCGGCGGCACGTCTTCGACGATTCGAGTCTGGCGGATCAGCATGCGGCCGGCGACAACAAAGCTGGCGGCGGACAAGGCCGCGGCCAGCAGCGCTTCGCGATTGACGAACAACAGTGGAATCGCGACCACGACGCCGAGCGCACTGCCCGCCGAAACGAACTGCATGGTCTTGTCCACACCGGGCCAGAGGAACATCGACGCCCCGCCGGCGATCATCAATGTGGCCGGCACCAGGCCCAGCGTCAGCCACAAGCCGCCTTGCGCCGCGAGCAGCCAGTAGACGCCGGCCAACAGCGGCAGCAGCGCCCAGGGATTCCATTGATGAGGTTTCGTCAGCATCGGCCGATGGTAGTCGCGTCGAACGGCACCGCGCAGCTGGTGGTCATTTCGTCGCCAGGGACCACAACACCAGGGCACAAACCACGCCCACGGCCGGCAAGGCCAACTGAAACAACCAGCGCCAGGGATGAACGCGGTGCTGCGCCCAGGCGGCCAGACCGGCGACGACCGCGAACGCGGCAAAACTCAGACCGAAACGCAGCAGGCGTGGCAGTTCCGCGGCGAGCTCGGGCGCCAGACGCAGATTGGCGGCATACAGGATCGCAACGACGGCGGTCACGATCGCGAGTACCGCGCCAATCAGCGCGAGCACCAGGTTGGCCAGCTTGAGCAGATTCATGGACGTGCCCACAAGCACAGGGGATGGCGATCTCGGTTCCGCGGTACCCTAGAATCGAAAGTCATGATCTCCACAGATTCAGCCATGCAGGATGTCGACAAGCTTGTCTCGTTTGCCCATGGCAAGGAAAGCGGCCCCTGGGGCATCAAGATCACTCGCCTCGCCGAGGTGGCGCGGGCTCGAGGATTCGCCGTGGATAGCCCGGATTATAGTCGCACCCACGATCCCCGCGAGCGCGTCCAGCAACTGCTTGGCCAGCATCCTCGGGCGAAGACACTGGTGCTGTGCGGCTCCAGCATGGGCGGCTACGTCTCGGCGCAAGCCTGCGCGACACTGCGCCCGACCGCCCTTTTTTTGATGGCGCCGGCCTTGTACTTTCCGAACTGGGACGAGGAGCCGGCGGGGATTCCGGCGCTCGCCGCCGTCGCGCATGGCTGGCGTGATGATATTGTTCCGGTGGAGGCCGCCTGGAGATTCGCGCAGCGCAACAGGGCGGCCTTGCATGTGCTGGATGCTGGACACGATCTCAACGATCAGCTTGAGGCCTTGTGCCTGTTGTTCGACGATCTGCTCGCACGCGCTGAACGCAATACCTAATTAGTTTTTACGAACAAAAAGGCGAGAAGTGCCACTACCCCGTCACAATGCCAAGCTGGTCGAGGCTTATCGCAAGACCGACTACGTGGTGATGTTGCCCAATGGCGACGTCCACCTGAAGATCGGCAAGTACGAGCCCGAGAAGGAAGCGATGATCGCCGAACAGACCGGCTGCACCGCGTCCTGGGCACTGATCACGCCGTGCAATCCACGGTCGGAACTCGCGCGCGAGCAGCTCAATCTTTTCTACTTCAACAACCTGCGTTACGAGCTCGACGAAAAAGTCGGCGTCTGGTTCAAGGCGCTCAACCACGATCCCGATGGCCAGTGGCCGGACGAGCCCGGCTTCTTTCTGGTCGACCCCGACCTGCACTGGACCATGGACCTGGGCCGCAACTGCGGCCAGCATGCGATCGTTGCGGCGCGCCTCGGTCAGGCACCGCGACTGGTCTGGTTGGACTGAGCCGCCCACCGAGGTGGACGGCTCATCGCCCACTCAGGAGCGATTCCAGACAGTGCGCGAATCCCTGTCAAGCTCGTCCACATCGACGGCGCGCACCGCATCGAGATCGCGCAATACTTCGACGGCCCGGTAGATCATCGGCACGCTGCGCACGCCGCCGCTGAGCATGACGACGCCGCCGATGGCCGAAACCGCGATGCGCCCCTGAATCAGCTCATCGTCACGCAGACGTTGCACGGCCAGCTCGGTGAGCCGCCGATCTTCGGCCGTCATCGTGAAGGGGGTTGCTTCGACCACCACCTCCAGGCGACGGGTCGCCGAGACGCCGGATTCCACGCCCTTGCCCACGTAGATGTCGGCCAACGCCGTGCCGGATGTCAGTGCTGCCACAACCGCGAGGCAGACGCCGAAACGGCGCCGCTGGCGATGGTTCACGTTCATCGTTGCCCTCCTGTTCGTCTTCCTTGAATACTCCAGCTTGATGCCTGACTGGCGGGGATTCGCAGGCGGCTGACCGTTCAATCCCCGCGATCAATGTGACCGAGCGAGCGCTCCGGATCAACGCAGTCGCGCACTTTTCGTTTGAGTGCGGTGAGGTCCGGGAAACCGCCGTCGCGCTTTCGATCCACGATCAGCTGATCACCCACCTGAACACGGAATACGCCGCCACTGCCCGGCTTCAAGGCCACCTCCGCCAGATCATCCGGAAACGTGCTGATCAGTTCCTGCGCCATCCAGGCTGCGCGCAGCAACCAATGACACTGCATGCAGAATTCGATTTCGACGCGCATCTTCATGACGAAGGTATCGCCGGGCGGTATGCGGCGACGAATTCAGGCGGCATGCGTCGCGGCCTGCCACTGTTCATGTCCACGCTGATCCATTGTGTGCGGCCGCGCAGCACGGTGCGACCATCGGCCACCCGGATCAGCTGATAGGCCCGCCAGCTGCTCAGGCGCCCATCGTTTTCGGCCACCCAGGTGCCGAGCAGCAGTTCGTCGTCGACGAAGGTCGGCAGCAGATAGTCGAGCTCATGGCGGCGCGCCACACAGCCGCAGCCGAGTTCGCGGTAGCGCTCGATCGACAGCCCCAGACTGCGTGAATGTTCCCAGGCCACCTGCTCGCACCAGCGCAGGTACTGCACATTGTTGGCATGACCGAATTCGTCGATGTGCTCCGCGCTCACATGCGTCGACAGGACGAAAGGCTCGGCCACATCCCAGGCAAAAGTATTCGTCTCCATAAGACCTATTGTGCCTTGTCCATCGGGTCATCGAGGCATACAATTCAAACCGTACCAAATTGGTCTTAATTGAACGTGCTCAAGCTCGGAAAACTGACGGACTACGCCATCGTCGTGATGACGGCACTGGCCGCCGAGCCGGACAATTCGCAAAGCGCGCACGAGCTGGCGCGGCTCACGCATGTGGCGGAGCCCACCGTCGGCAAGGTGCTCAAGCTGCTCGGTAAGTCCGGCCTGGTGTCCGCGTCGCGTGGTGCCGGTGGCGGCTACCGTCTGTCGCGGGACCCGGCAGCGATCAGCATCGCCGACGTGGTGCGCGCCATGGAAGGTCCGATCGGACTGACCGAGTGCAGCGTGCACGGCAGCGGCTGCGCCATCGAGCCGTCCTGCGGTGTACGGGGCAACTGGCGCCTGATCAGCGACGCCATCCGCGAGGCACTCGGCGCCGTCACGCTCGAACAGATGGCCGCGCCGATGGCAAGCATGCCGGCGCCTCGCCGCGTTCTCGCGGCCGAGTCACCTTTGAGATTCCACCCTTCGGCCTGAATGCGCCGAACCCGTACCGAGGCCACCCCAATGGCAGCCCCCAGCGAAAACATCGAAGCCCTGGTCAGCAAGCAGCGTGACTACAAGGCCGGATTCTTCACCCAGATCGACGCCGACACCGTGCCGCCGGGTCTGGACGAAGCCGTGATCCGCCAGATTTCGATCATGAAGCAGGAACCGGAATGGATGCTCGATTTCCGGCTCAAGGCCTATCGCCGCTGGCTGAAGATGACCGTTCCGAAATGGGCACATGTGCGGCACCCGCCGATCGACTTTCAATCGATTTCCTATTATTCGGCACCGAAGTCGATGAAGGATCGTCCGAAGTCCCTGGACGAAGTGGACCCCAAGCTGCTGGAGACCTACACCAAACTCGGTATCCCGCTGCAGGAGCAGGAAATGCTGGCCGGCGTCGCGGTGGATGTGGTGTTCGACTCGGTCTCCGTGGGCACCACCTTCAAGAAGAAGCTGGCCGAGGCCGGCGTGATCTTCTGCCCGATCTCCGAAGCGGTGCATGAACATCCGGAATTGGTGCGGAAATACCTCGGCACCGTGGTGCCGTTCGGTGACAACTACTACGCCGCGCTCAACAGCGCCGTATTCACGGATGGTTCGTTCGTGTTCGTGCCCAAGGGCGTGAAGTGCCCGATGGAGCTATCCACCTATTTCCGCATCAACGAACGCAACACCGGCCAATTCGAGCGCACCCTGATCATCTGCGAGGAAGCCGCGCAGGTCTCCTACTTGGAAGGTTGCACCGCGCCGCAACGCGACGAGAATCAGTTGCACGCCGCCGTTGTGGAACTGGTGGCGCTCGACGACGCACAGATCAAGTACTCCACGGTGCAGAACTGGTATCCGGGTGATGAGAACGGCCTCGGCGGCATCTACAACTTCGTGACCAAGCGCGGTGATTGCCGCGGCGTCCGCTCCAAGATTTCGTGGACCCAGGTGGAAACCGGTTCGGCGATCACCTGGAAGTATCCGTCCTGCATCCTGCGCGGCGACGACTCGGTCGGCGAGTTCTACTCGGTGGCGCTGACCAACGGCCTGCAGCAGGCCGACACCGGCACCAAGATGATCCACATCGGCAAGAACACCCGATCGAACATCGTCTCCAAGGGAATCTCCGCCGGTCAGGGTCAGCAGTCCTACCGCGGACTGGTACGCATGCTCGCCGGTGCCGAAAACGCACGCAATTACACCCAGTGCGACAGCCTGCTGATCGGCGACCGCTGCGGCGCGCACACCTTCCCCTATACCGAAGTCCGCAACGCCAGCGCCCAGCTCGAACACGAGGCCACCACGTCCAAGATCGGCGAAGACCAGCTCTACTACTGCCGCTCGCGCGGCATCGCCGAGGAAGACGCCGTATCAATGATCGTCAACGGCTTCTGCAAGGACGTGTTCAAGGAGCTGCCGATGGAGTTTGCCGTCGAAGCGCAAAAGCTGTTGCAGGTCTCGCTCGAAGGTGCGGTTGGGTAAGCAACGAACAACCTGTTTCGCGCAAAGACGCGAAGCCGCTGAGAAGAGCAAAAGCCAGAAAAGAATCTTGCGTCTTGGCGTCTTCGCGCGAAACCAGCTTTCAGGAACAAACCAATGCTAGAAATCAAGAATCTGCACGCCCGTGTCGAAGGCAAGGACATCCTCAAGGGCATCGACCTGACGGTGAAGCCGGGCGAGGTACACGCCATCATGGGGCCCAATGGCTCCGGCAAGTCGACCCTCGGGCACGTCCTCGCCGGCCGCGACGGCTACGAAATCGCGGAGGGCTCGGTCACATTCGATGATCAGGCGCTGCTGGAGCTCGAGCCCGAGGAACGCGCCGCGCTCGGCATTTTTCTCGGCTTTCAATACCCGGTGGAAATTCCCGGTGTCACCAACATGTATTTCCTCAAGGCCGCGGTGAACGCGCAGCGCAAGCGCAAGGGCGAACCGGAAATCGACGCCATGGAATTCCTGGCCTGGGTGCGCGAGCAGGTCAAGACCGTGAAGATGGACGTGGCGATGCTGCACCGCGGCGTCAATGAGGGCTTTTCCGGCGGTGAGAAGAAGCGCAACGAAGTGCTGCAGATGCTGGTGCTGCGACCGAGGCTGATGATCCTCGACGAAACCGATTCCGGTCTGGATATTGATGCCCTGCGCATCGTGTCCGAAGGCATCAACGCCATGCGTTCCCCCGATCGCAGCGTAGTGTTGATCACCCACTATCAGCGCCTGCTCGACTACGTGGAACCGGACGTGGTGCACGTTCTTGCCGGCGGCCGCATCGTCCGCAGCGGCGGACCCGAACTGGCACGCGAGCTCGAAGACAAGGGCTACGGCTGGCTGGACAACGCGGCATGAGCCCGATCGCCAACGTCGCCGCCGATGCCTATGGCCGCGCCTTCGCCGCACTGCCGCAGGCTCTGCGCGAGGCGCGCAGCGGCGCCTATGCGCGCTTCGAACGTGAACGTTTTCCCGGCAAGCGCATTGAGGACTGGCACTACACCGATCTCAGCGCGCTGAACGAACGTGACTTCGCAGCGGCGCCGGCGGCCGAGGCGCCCGCCGTCGATGCGCTGGCGGACGCCGAATTGCTGCACTTCGTCAACGGCCGCCGGATCGGTGGCCCGGCGCGCAGCGACGAGGCGGGCAACGCTCTGGCGGACGACGGCGTCACCGCGCTCAACGCGGCCCTGTATCGCGACGGCGCGGATCTGGAGATCAGCGGATCGGCGCCGCGCCGGATTCATCTGTGCAGCTGGATCGGCGGCGCCACATCGCCGGCGATGACGCACCTGCGGCACCGCATCGTGCTGCGCCGCGGCAGCCAGGCCACGCTGTTCCTCGACTTGCAGGGCGACGACAGCGACATGCTCAGCACTCAGGTCGCGGAGATCGAACTCGAAGCCGGAGCCCAGCTGACGCTGGTACGGCTTCAGTCCCTCGGCGCCGCCAGCACCGACATCGCGCGCACCGAAATCCGGCTCGGCCGCGACGCACAGCTACGCTACCTGGGTGTGGACCTCGGCGGCGCCCTCGCCCGCCACGACCTCAACGTGCAACTGGCTGAAACCGGCGCCGAAGCGCATCTCAACGGGATATTCGCGCCGGCCGATCGCACGCACGCGGACACCCACACCCGCATCATTCACACTGCACCGAACACCATCAGCCGCGAGCTGTATCGCGGCCTGGTCATGGACCGTGCGCATGCCGTGTTCAACGGCCGCATCGTGGTCCAGCCGGGCGCGCAGAAGACCGATTCCGAGCAGCATGTTGCGTGTCTGCTGCTGTCGCCGCGCGCCGAGGTCAATGCCAAACCAGAGCTCGAAATCTACGCAGACGATGTCAAGTGTGCGCACGGCAGCACCTGCGGCCAACTCGACGAGCAGTCGATCTACTATCTGCGCACGCGCGGCCTCGATCTGGAGGCAGCGCGCACGCTGCTGACCTATACTTTCGCCTACGACGCGCTCGGCACGCTCGCCGACGAACCGCTGCGCCGCCGACTCGGATTGGCACTGCTCGGCCGGCTCCCGAACGGCCACGCCCTAGAGGAGCTGCTGGTGTGAGCAAGGCTGCCCCCGACCTTGCCCAGGCCTCACGACAGGCCGATCATGGCTTGGACCTGGCGGCGATCCGCGCGCAGTTCCCGATTCTGTCGGAAGTGATCCACGGCAAGCGTCTTGCCTATCTCGACAACGGCGCCACCACGCAGAAGCCCGAAGCCGTACTGCGGGCGATGGACCGTTACTACCGAACCAGCAATAGCAACGTGCACCGCGCCGTCCACGAACTGGCCTCGCGTGCCACCAGCCAGTACGAAGGCGCACGCGACCGCATCGCCGCCTTCTTCGGCACCGCGCGCGAGCAACTCGTATTTACGCGCGGCACCACCGAGGCCATCAATCTGGTGGCCCGCAGCTTTTTGCAGCCGCGTTTGCGGCCTGGCGACGAAATCCTGCTCACCGGTATGGAGCACCACAGCAACATCGTGCCGTGGCAGCTCGTAGCCGCCGCCACTGGCGCCCGCGTCATTGCCGCCGATGTACTGGATGACGGACGCCTGGATCTCGACGACTGGCGTGCAAAGCTCGGTCCCAAGACACGCATGATCGCGATGGTGCATGTGTCGAACACGCTCGGCACCGTCAATCCAGTCGAAATCGTGATCGAAGCGGCGCACGCGGCCGGCGTGCCGGTACTGATCGACGGCGCCCAGGCAATCGCGCATCTGCCGGTAGACTTCGAGGCGCTGGGTGCGGATTTCTACTGCGTATCCGCGCACAAAGCCTTCGGCCCCACCGGCTTCGGCACGCTGCTGGCCAAACGCGAGCATCTCGAAGCGATGCCGCCCTGGCATGGCGGCGGGGACATGATCGAAACCGTCAGCTTCGAGGGCAGCACCTGGAACGAGGTTCCCTACAAGTTCGAGGCCGGCACGCCGGACATGGCCGGCGCCATCGGTTTCGCCACCGCGCTGGACTGGATCGCCGACATCGGCCTGGCGGAGATCGCCGCCCACGAACACCGGTTGGTCCTGACGGCCCACGACCGCCTGGCCGCGATTCCGGGACTGCGCATCATCGGAGACGCCCCCGGCAAGGCCGGCATCATCTCATTCACGATGGACTGCGCGCACGCCTCCGACATCGGCAGCATTCTCGACATGGAAGGCGTCGCCGTGCGCACCGGCCATCACTGCACCATGCCCTTGATGGCCCGCTTCGGGGTACCGGGGACGGCCCGCGCCTCGCTGGCGGTCTATAACGACGATGAGGACATCGAACAGCTCGCCACGGCGCTGCACAAGGTCGCCAGCCTGTTTGTCTGACAGCGCGCTTGTCGGCTGCGCTGCCGTCTTGATCGGAATTCCACGGTTTTGACGTGAACGGTCGTTCAGGCCGGGCAACAAGCTGTGTATGATTAAAAAATCGTCATAAGTGTCCGTCGATGCTGGGAATTACCAGGTCGGGACCGACGGGGGATGAGCCGCAACGAGGCGAATTGGCTCATGGGGAGGACGCGACGACGGGGTGTCGTCCGCCTTGAATGCCCATACACAACAGAACTGGATGACATGCCGGGCCGGGATGCTCAGTACCGCACTGCTCCCTCACTAGGACCGCAGCATCGACTGCGGGTGAGGCTGGCGTTGCTGTTCACCATGATCTTTCTGGTATTGGCCTGCGCCGCATTTTTTGCCAACCGCGTGCTGGTGCAATCCAGCATGTTCGACGAATCGTTCCGCTATCAGACCGAGACCGCGCGCCGACAGGCCGTGGAAATCCAGCAGATGCTGCTGGGTGCACGCGCGCTCGCCGTGACCTTCGCCGGCATTTCCCGAGAGCGCGACGCGCTGCAACCGGTCCTGGGCTCGATTGCCCAGCAACCCGAGGCCGACTGGATCCTCGCCGCCGGAATCTGGCCGCTGCCGGTCCGCGACGACGTCAACCAGGCACGGCAGAGCGCCTACTGGATCCGCCGCAACGGCGCCTTCGAACGCCTGGACGACTACAACGACACGCGCTCGGTGCCCTATTGGCACGAGAAGTGGTTCACACCGGCCCGCTATGCCAAGCCGGGACATTGCTACTGGACGCCGGCCTATCGCGATCCGCTGCTGCAGCGCGAGATCGTGAGCTGCGCCACACCGATCCAGCGCGATGGACAGTTCGTGGGAGTGGCGACGGTCTCGCTGGACCGCGCCCGCATCGCGGCAGGGCTCGGCAGCCGTACGCAAAACGACAGCGGTTATGGAATCCTGCTGGACCGTGATAACCAACTGCTCGGCGCGACTGAAGCCCTGCTGGCGAGTTCCGGCAATGTACTGCCGGCTTCGGCCGCCGATGTGGCCAAGCGCCTGCCGAAGCTGGCGCCGCTGGCACTGACACTGCACCAATGGAACGAGAGCTTTCTGCGGGCCGTGGTCACTTCGAGCGACTACGAACCCTCGCTGATTTCGGCATTACGTGACGGGACGCGTGAAATGGCGCGTGACGAGGCCGAATCGGCGCTGATCAGCCTCTGGGCAGAGCCCCCACAACCCGCTCAGGTACCCGAGTTGATGCACCTCAAGGACGACCCGGTGCTTCATCAGCCGGCCACCGCGGTGTTTCTCGAACTGCCGGAGACGCATTGGCGGCTGGTGCGTGTCGTCGGCAGCCGCGAAGGCTTCGCCGGTGCGCGCTACGTCGTCAATCAGAGCCTCGCGGTCAGCCTGGCTGCCGTCGCCCTGTGCCTGCTGCTGGTGTTCGCCGGCTTGCGTCGCTTCCTGCTGGACCGACTCAGTCGCATGGCCTCGCTACTTGATGACTCGGTTCGCGGCGGCGCTCCGGGCGATGTGCTGATCGACGATTCGGGACGCGACGAAATCGGAATGCTGGCGCATTGGAGCAACGAACGCCTCAGCCAGCTGCACGACCTCTACGAACAGCTCTCGATCAGCCGCAATGCCCTTCAGGCCGAGACCGAAGCGCGCCGCAGCGCTCAAAAGCACCGGCAGGAAAGCGAGGCGCGTCTGGCGCAAGTGCTCGGCGCGGTCGAAGACGCCCTGGTCGTCACCGACGGTTACGGCCGCATAGAGGACATGAATCTGCATGCGCAGGAACTGATCAGCATCGATCCGCACGTCGCGCTGGGTCAAGCCTTCGACGAGGTCTTCAAGTTCACCGCCAGCGAACAGGGTGAGCCGCTCGGCAATCCCGCGAAGCGCGCCATCGACTCCAACAGCGACATCGTCTGCAACGACCCGGTTTTCCTCAATGTGCACGGTACCGCCAAGCCGTTCAGGATCAACACCACGGCGCTGTGCTCGCGGGACGGCGTCGTCAACGGCGCCGCTGTCGCGTTCCGTAGCGCAGACACTGCAAACACCGGGCCCGCCGCACACCCCGAACCGAACGGCGACGACGCCAGCCGTGGCGCCTGCGACCGCGTGTTGCGCCGCTTGCAGGAACAGTCGCGGCTATTGCAGCGCAGCCACAGCTTCCTCTATGTCGACATCGACAATCTGAACGCAATCAACGGCAATGCCGGCATCGACGCGGGAAGCGAAGCGCTGGCGCATGTCTGGCACGTATTGACAGGACAACTGGAGCATCCGGAAATGGCGTTTCGTCTGGGCGCGGACCAGTTCGCCGTGATCCTCGAGAATCGTGACCTCGATGCCGCAGCCACGGTCGCCGAAACACTCCGTGACGCGGTCTCGCATGCGCCATTGCGCTGGGAGCGCCGTGACATTCGACTGAGCGTCAGCGTCGGTGTGACGCCCTTTGACGGCAAGGGGTCGCCGTTCCAGATCATCAAGCGTGGCGAGGATGCCTGCCACGCCGCCAAGGCGGCCGGACGCAACTGCGTCCGTATATTCGAGTCGTCCATGGAACGCGGCGATAACAGCGGCGACGATGCGCAGTGGCTCAAACGCATACGCCACGGTCTGGATCGGGACATGTTCCACCTGACCACGCAGTGGATACAGCCGTATTCGGGCGCAGCGGCAGGTCGTGAGGCCTTCGAGTTTCTGGTCGCGCTCGAAGATGAGGAAGGATTCTGGACCGCGGCCAGCCAGTTCCTCCCGGTGGCCGAACGCAACAATCTGGGACGGGAAATCGATCAATGGGTCATCAAGCACGCATTCGCGATGCTGGCGCAGCGTCTGCCGCAAATGCCCAACGTTGAATTCTGCAGTATCAACCTGTCGCCGGCTTCGCTGGACGCACCGGAAACGCTGGACCAGATCATCCAGCTATTGCAGACCTACCCCGAACTTTCACCGGAACGTCTGATGTTCGAGATTCGCGAAGAAGCGGTGGCCGAGCACCCGATCGCCGCGGCGCGCTTCTGCGAAACGCTGCGCGGCTTGGGCTGCCGCATCGCACTCGACCAGTTCGTGGGCCGGCGCGGCAACGACCTCGCACTGATCCGCACGCTGCCGCTGGACTACGTCAAACTCAGCGCTCGCCAGTTCCGCAAGATCAGCGAAGATCAGGTGGAACGCATGGTCGCCGAGTCGGTGCTGCGCCTGGCGCGCACTCTGGATCTGCACACGATCATCACCGGGATCGAAGATGCCGCCTCGCTACCCACGTGGAGCACGCTGGGTGCCGACTACTGCCAGGGCAATGTGATCGCCAAGGCGACACCGGTGGTCTTCGCCTCACCCGGCGTCTGAGCCGGCTACCACACGCAGCGGTTCGCCTCGCCGGCAGTTGACCATCAGCGTATGGACCGGCCCCATGGAACCGTCGACCGGGAGGCTTACGACGCCTGGGTCAGCGCCAAGGTCCATGAAGCGATGAAAAATGCCCGGGCGCCAGCATCGCATGACCAGGTGATGGCCGAGGCGGAGGCACTGATCGACAGGAAGCGGCGTGCGCGCGGTTGAATAGAGCCAGACCGCACGCCAAGACCTACTGACCATCCTCGACTATATCTCCGACGATAATCCCGACACCGCGCAAGGACTCAAGGATGAGATACAAGCCGAAGTGGCATTTCTATCGACCTACCCGGACCGATGCAGACCCGGGCGCGTACCAGGCACACGAGAGCTGATCGCGCACGCCCCATTATGTTGTCGTCTACACGCGCACCGACAGCGCAGTCACGAGAGTGTTGCATACGGCCCAATTGTGGCCACCATCGGGCGAAAGAACGAAGTAGGCCGTTTCGCATGCCGAACGGTATTGGCTGCTGCCTCAGCGGTCAGGGGCACACGATCACCAAGCCGACGCACGTGATTTTCGCCTCACCCCGCGCCCGAGCGGGGCACTACCCGCAGCTGTTCGATCATCAACTCGGCGCTGCTGTCGCCGCGCCAGCGGTTGACCACCAGCTTGTAGACCAGCTCCACCGAATCGCCGACCGCGGCCGCCGTTTCGGCGCCGTTGAAATGGATCGCCTTCAGGCTGGAACCGTCCGTCGACCGCAGCCGGTACTTGGCGTGATGCTCACCCACCACACGCAGTTCCTCGACGACGAAGCAACCGTCGAAACACGGTTCCGGAAAGCCCTGGCCCCACGGACCGGCGTGTTCCAGCGCTGCTGCGGTTTCCAGACCCAGTTCGCGCGCATCGAGTTCACCGTCGGTTTCGACCAGACGAAGCAGCGCCGACTGATCGATCCATTGACGACAGATCGCGTCGAAGGCCGCGGAAAAATCCAGCAGATCGTCCACCCGCAGACTCAGACCCGCGGCCATCGCATGGCCGCCGAAACGCGCGATCAGGCCGGGGTGCCGGGCATCGACCGCAGCCAGCGCGTCTCGCAGGTGCAAGCCCGGAATCGAGCGCGCCGAACCCTTGAGCCAGCCGTCCTCCTGCGCCGGCGCGAACGCGACCACCGGCCGGTGCAGACGTTCCTTGACGCGCGAGGCCACCAGACCGACCACCCCTTCGTGCCAGCCGGCATCGAACACACAGACGCCGACCGCCTCGCTGTCGGTGTCGGCCAGCATCAGGTCGGCGTCCTCGACCATCTGCCGCTCGATCGAGCGGCGCTCGCGGTTGAGCGCGTCGAGCCGCGCCGCGCGCTCGCGCGCTTGCGCCGCATCGGTCTCCAGCAGCAGGGCGATGCCCTGCCCCATGTCTTCCAGCCGGCCTGCGGCATTGAGCCGCGGGCCGACGACGAAACCCAGATCGGTGGACCGCGTGCCTGCCGGATCGCGCCCGGCGACTTCGAGCAATGCGATGATGCCGGGCCGTGCACGGCCGGCGCGAATCCGCGCCAGGCCGCCGGCCACCAGCACGCGGTTGTTGCGGTCCAGGCGCACCACGTCCGCCACCGTTCCGAGTGCGACCAGATCCAGGTAGTCGGCCATCGCCGGTTCGGGCCGCTCGGCGAACCAGTCCAGCGCACGTAGACGCTGCCGCAGCGCCGCCATCACATAGAAAATCACGCCGACGCCGGCCAGGTGCTTGCTGGCGAAGCTGTCTCCGGGCTGGTTCGGATTAACGATGGCATCGGCCTCGGGCAGCGCCTCGCCGGCCAGATGATGGTCGGTTATCACCACCTGCAGGCCGGCCGCACGCGCCGCCGCCACGCCGGCGAGACTGGAAATGCCGTTGTCGACCGTCAGCAGCAGTTCGGCGCCACGTTCGCGCGCGAGCTCCACCAGCGCCGTAGACAGGCCGTAGCCCATCAGGAAACGGTCTGGCACCACGTAGTCGACATTGCTATGGCCGAAGGCACGCAAGGCACTGATGGCCAGGGCGCTGCTGGTCGCGCCGTCGGCGTCATAGTCGCCGCAGATCACGATGCGGCGGCCGTGGCGCACAGCGTCGGCGAGCAGTTCGGCGGCACGCTCCAGACCCTGCAGGCCGGTGGGCGGCAACAGGTCCTGAAGCTTCAGCGACAGGCTGCCAGCGTCGATGATGCCGCGCGCCGAGTACACGCGTCGCAGCACCGGATTCAGTTCTGCCGGCAGTCCTTCGAGTGGACCGAGTTCGCGCCGGCGGACACGGGCCAGGCTCACAGGCGCTCGATCAGCGCCTTCTGCACCGCCGCCAGTTCGGCCGGCACCTTGATCACGCTGGACAGGCCATCACGCATCGCGATATCGGGGTCCTTGAGGCCGTGGCCGGTCAGCGTGCAGACCACCGTGCTGCCGGCCTTGATCTTGCCGCTGGCGATGTCACGCAACGCGCCGGCCAGAGAAGTGGCCGAAGCCGGCTCGCAGAACACGCCTTCGCGCTTGGCGAGCAGCGACTGCGTGGCGAGGATTTCCTCGTCGCCGATCTCGTCGAACCAGCCGTCAGACTCGCTGCGCACCGCCCAGGCCAGATCCCAGCTCTGCGGATCGCCGATACGAATGGCCGTGGCCACGGTTTCCGGCTCGCGCACCGGGCCACCGCGCATGAATGGCGCCGAGCCGGCCGCCTGGTAGCCCGCCATGCGCGGACGGTTGGAAGACAGTCCGCCGATACGGTAGTTCTTGAGTTCCGGCGGCAACACATTGGCCGCCGTGGTCTCGCCCATGGCTTCGGAATAGCCCATCCAGTAGGCGCTGATGTTGCCGGCGTTGCCGACCGGGATGCAGTGCACGTCCGGCGCGCGACCCAGATCCCGCACCACTTCGAAGGCCGCGGTCTTCTGGCCCTGCAGGCGGAACGGATTGATCGAATTGACGATGGTCACCGGCGCGGCTTCCGCGACCTCCTTGACCAGACGCATGCCGTCATCGAAGTTGCCCTGAATCTGCACGACGACCGAACCATGCATGACCGCCTGCGCCAGCTTGCCGGCGGCGATCTTGCCTTCCGGAATCAGCACGAAGGCGGTGATGCCGGCGCGTGCCGCGTAGGCCGCGGCGGCCGCCGAAGTGTTGCCGGTGGAGGCGCAGATGATCGCCTTGGCGCCCTCGGCCAGGGCCTGGGTCACGGCCATGGTCATGCCGCGGTCCTTGAACGAACCGGTCGGGTTGAGGCCTTCGAACTTGACGTAAAGCTCGCCGTCGAAACCAATCTCGCGCGGAATGTTCTCGAGCCGGATCAGCGGCGTGTTGCCCTCGCCCAGCGCGATCGCGCGGGTCGTGTCGGCCACCGGCAGGCGGTCGCGCCAAGCATCGATCAGTCCTGTGTATCTCATTGGTTAGTTAGGCGTCAGGCGTTAGGGGTGAGGCGTGGAAAGCATAAGGCATCGGCGCGATGCGCCTCGCGCCTCACGAGTCAAAGTGCTCGACGCGCAGGCGCGAGAAGCCGCTGCGCACCGACGGCAAGGCCTCGATCCGGGCGCAGGCCTCGTTGAAGCGGGCTTCCTGGACCAGCGAGGTGATGATCGCCACCACCGCGTCTTCGGCGGCGCGCGGCTCCTTCTGGATGATCGCCTCGACGCTGATGTCCAGCTCGGCAAGGATCGAGGTAATCGCACGCAGCACGCCCGGTTCATCGGCCACGCAAACCCGCAGGTAGTACGCGGACTCGATTTTCTCCAGCGGCAGCACGTCCATCGGCGCGATCGCGTCCGGCTGGAACGCGAGGTAGGGCACGCGGTGCTGCGGCGGCGTGTCGAGGCTGCGTACCGCATCGACCAGATCGGCGATCACGGCGGATGCGGTGGCTTCACCACCGGCGCCGCGTCCGTAGTAGCCGGTGCGGCCAACCGCGTCGCCGTGCACGACGATGGCATTGAGCACGCCGTCGACCTTGGCCAGCAACTGATCGTCCGCGATCAGCGTGGGCTGCACGCGCAGCTCCACGCCGTCCGTGCCGCGCTTGGCGATTCCGAGATGCTTGATCCGGTAGCCGAGCGCCTTCGCCAGCTCGATGTCCTGTGACTGGATGCGGGTGATGCCTTCGCAGGCCACGCGTTCGAAGGCCAGCGGAATGCCGAAGGCGATCGACGCGAGAATCGTCAGCTTGTGCGCGGCGTCCACGCCCTCGACGTCGAAGGTCGGATCGGCCTCGGCGTAGCCGAGCTGCTGCGCTTCGCTCAGCGCGGTGCTGAAATCGATGCCGCGCAGGCTCATCTGCGTGAGGATGTAGTTACAGGTGCCGTTGATGATGCCGACCACCGACAGCACGCGGTTGGCAGCCAGGCCCTCGCGGATCGACTTGATGATCGGGATGCCGCCAGCCACAGCGGCTTCGTAGGCGATCATGGTGCCGGTGCTGCGCGCCAGTTCGAACAGCTCGTTGCCACGTTCGGCCACCAGTGCCTTGTTGGCCGTGACCACCGGCTTGCCGCGGCGGATCGCCTCGCCGATGAGTTCGAAGGCAGGCGTCTCGCCGCCGATCAGCTCGACCACCAGATCCACGTCGCCGGCCGTGACCACGCGCATCGGCTCGGCCTCGATCGCGACCTGCGACAGATCACAGTCACGCGCCTTGTTCGGATCGCGCGCCGAGGCGCGGCTGATCACGATCGGCCGTCCCGCACGGCGTGCGATTTCCTCGGCATTGCGTTGCAGCACGCGAACCACGCCCTGGCCGACGGTTCCCAGCCCGAGCAGGCCGACGCGTATCGGGTCGCTCATGGCTGTCCCTCCTTCAGCATTTTCTTGATCCCCCGAATCGCCTGACGTGTGCGGTGCTCATTCTCGATCAGGCCGAAGCGTACGAAGGCGTCACCGTATTCGCCGAACCCGATGCCCGGGCTGACCGCCACCTTGGCTTCCTCGAGCAGGCGCTTGGTGAATTCCAGCGAGCCCATCTGCGCCCACGGCTCCGGAATGCGGGCCCACACGAACATCGTCGCCTTGGGCTTTTCGACCGGCCAACCGGCGGCGCTGAGGCCTTCGCAGAGCACATCGCGACGCTTGCGGTAGATGTCGCAGATTTCCGCGACGGCATCCTGCGGCCCTTCCAGCGCGGTAATCGCCGCAACCTGGATCGGCGTAAACATGCCGTAGTCCATATAGGACTTGATCCGTGCCAGCGCGCCCACCAGCGTGGGATTGCCGGCCATGAAGCCGACGCGCCAGCCCGGCATGTTGTAGGACTTGGACAAGGTGAAGAATTCCACCGCGTAATCCTTGGCGCCGGGCACCTGCAGGATCGACGGTGCCTTGTAACCATCGAACACGAGGTCCGCATAGGCCAGATCGTGCACCACCCAAAGGCCGTGTTCGCGCGCGATCTCGATGACCTTCTCGAAGAAGTCCAGATCCACGCACTGCGTGGTCGGATTCGACGGAAAATTCAGGATCAGCATCTTCGGCTTCGGCCAGGTTTCGCGAATCGCTTTCTGCAATTCCTCGAAGAAATCCACGCCGGGGCCGATATGAACATGGCGCAAATCGGCGCCGGCGATGACCACGCTGTACGAATGGATCGGGTATGCCGGATTCGGCACCAGAACCGCGTCGCCCGGGCCCAGGGTGGCCAGCGCCAGATGCGCGATGCCTTCCTTGGAGCCGATCGTGGCGATGCACTCGGTTTCGGGATTCAGAGACACGCCATAGCGCCTGTCGTACCAGCCGGCGATGGCTCGCCGCAGACGCGGCACACCCTTGGAGACCGAGTAGCGATGCGTGTCGGGCCGCAGCGCGGCCTGCGTCATCTTCTCGACGATATGCGGCGGTGTGGGACCGTCCGGATTGCCCATGCCGAAATCGATGATGTCCTCGCCACGAGCTCGTGCTGCCATCTTCAGTTCGCCAATAATATTGAAGACGTAGGGCGGCAGACGCTGGATGCGTGGGAACACGGCGTTCGGCGCCGTATCCGGGACGGAAGACATCGCGATACTCCTTGTGGAGAAACGAGCAAGCGTCCGCGGCAGGCGGACGGGGGGCGCAATTATTCACGCCCCGACAAGGGGCCGCAACACGCGATTCGCGTGCAGGCGCACCAGGAACGGGTTCTAAGAACGCATCAGCGCGCCGGCAACAATGCCGAAGGATTGACCGGCTGGCCGGCACGCCGGATTTCGAAGTGCAGCACCGGCCGGCTCTCGGGGCCCATGCCGATCTCGCCGATCTGCTGCCCGCCGGTCACGGCATCGCCCTCCTCGACCAGGCGGCGACGGTTGTATCCGTACGCCGACAGGTAGGTCTCGTCGTGCTTGACGATGATCAGCTCGCCATAACCCTTGAGGGCGCTGCCGCTGTACACCACCCGTCCGGGTGCTGCCGCGTAGACCGGCGCACCGAGCTTGTCGGTGATGTCCAGACCTTTCGAGGCCGGCAAGGCGAAGCCGCGCAGCACCGTGCCGCTGGCCGGCCAGCGCCAGTTGTACGGGCCGGTCGGCATCGGCGCCGTGCTGGTACCCGTCGGTTTGACCACCACCGTACGAGCGCTGGCGCCATTGCCGGTGCCGGACGAACGACTGGCGACGATCGGTGGATTCGATCCGCCGCCGGTCGAGCCATTGGGCGGCCTCAGCCGGAGTATCTGTCCCGGATAGATCAGGTAGTTGCCGCTGATGCCGTTCCAGGCGGCCAGACTGCGGTAGTCGAGACTGTTGCGGAACGCGATTGAATAGACCGTGTCGCCACGCTGCACCTGATACTCGCCGGGACCAGCGCGTCGCTGCACCGTGCCGCTGCCGCCAGCGCCACCACCGTCGATCGGCTCCCAGCGCCAGAACGAGCTGCATGAACACAGCAGGACCGCGAGCAGCGACAGTGGCAGATGCTTCACGCCATGACCCCGTAGAGAACGCCTCCCGCCGCGATGAGCCCCAGCACGCTCCAGCCGATCAGGTCGATGTAGTGCACCAGGCGGTTCTCGATCGTGGGGCCGGCCAGACGCACCAGCGCCGCCACCAGAAAGAAGCGCCCGCCGCGACCGATCGTGGAGCCCGCCACGAACGGCAGGAACGCCATGCCATTGGCGCCGGCCGCGATCGTGAACAGCTTGTACGGAATCGGCGTGAAGCCGGCCAGCAGCATCGCCCAGAAACCGTATTCGGCGAACCATCCGACCACGGTGTCGTAGCCATGCCGATATCCAAGACGGTCGATCACCGGCTGCAGGGCGCCGATCAGGAAATAGCCGATCAGATAGCCGAACATGCCGCCCACGGTCGACGCCAGCGTGGTCAGGCCGGCCAGCGACCACGCGCGCTTCGGCTGCGCCAGCGTCATCGGTGCCAGCATCACATCGGGCGGGATCGGAAAAAACGAGGATTCCGCGAACGACACCAGCGCCAGATACCAGCGCGCGTGACGATGCCGGGACGCGCGCAGCATCCATTCGTAGAGCCGCGAGAAAATGCCGCCTCCGGATTTGCGGTCCTCCGCCACCTGCCCCGGCTCCATCTCAGGCGCGACCGGCCAACAGCGGCACGAAACTGACATTGGCGGTCTGACTACGGATCAGACGGCCGTCCAGCGTACGGTCGATACACACCAGAACCTGCGCGCCACTGGGTCCGACCGGCATCACCAGGCGACCGCCCGGCCCCAGCTGCTCCGGCAAGGCCGGCGGCACTTCGGCCGCACCCGCTGTCACCAGTATGCCGTCGTACGGCGCCTGACTGGCCCAGCCTTTCATGCCGTCACCGTAGTTGAACAGGACATTGTGGTAGCCCAAACGCTCCAGACGCTCACGCGCCACGCGAGACAGTTCGCGCAGACGCTCCACCGAGAACACCGTGGATACCAGTTCCGCCAGCACCGCGGTCTGATAGCCGCTGCCGGTACCGATCTCCAGCACCTTGCGGATCTTGCCGGGCGCCAGCAGCAGCTGCGTCATCAAGGCGACGACATACGGCTGCGAGATCGTCTGCGCCTGGCCGATCGGCAGCGCCGTGTTGATGTAGGCACGGTAGCGCAGCGCCTCCTCGACGAATTCATGGCGCGGCACCTTGGCGATCGCCTCGAGCACCGCCGGGTCGCTCACGCCCTGCTGCTGCACCTCGCGAACCAGGCGCTGCCGCGCATTGTCCGAGGTCACGCCGAGCCCACGCGAATGGTGGTGCCGACCGATCATTGCATTGCTTCCAGCCAATGCCCCACCCGCTCCAGTTCGCCATGACGCGTCAGGTCGGTGACGATCGGCGTGATGGAAACAAAATGGTTGACGATGGCGTCGAAATCCGTGCCCGGCCCACAGTCGAGCTCGGGACCGACCGCGCCGACCCAGTAGATCGTGCGGCCGCGCGGGTCCTTGGCCGGCACCACACCTTCGGCCAGATGCCGCTTGCCGAGGCGGGTCGAACGAAAGCCCGCGAGATCTTCGAACGGAATATCCGGCACATTCACGTTAAGAATCAGGTCCGCCGCCAGCGGCGCTTCGCGCAGGCGCTCGATCAGGACATGCGCCACGCGTGCGGCCGTGCCGAAATGCCGGGGATTGAGGTCGGTGGTCGAAATCGCAATGGCCGGCGCACCCAGGTGCCGGCCCTCCATCGCCGCGGCGACCGTGCCCGAATACAGGGTATCGTCACCCAGATTGGCACCGGCATTGATGCCGGACACCACGATATCCGGCCGGCGTTCGAGCAGCCCGGTCAAGGCCAGGTGTACGCAATCGGTCGGCGTGCCGTCCACACAGACCGTGCCGTCGTCATGCCGCTGAATCCGCAGGGGATTGCTCAGCGTCAGCGAATTGCTGGCGCCGCTGCGATTGCGGTCGGGCGCAACGATGTCGAGTTCGTAGTGCGGGCGTAATTCGTCGATGAGGCGGCGCAAGCCCGGAGCTTGGCAGCCGTCGTCGTTAGACAGCAGGATATGCATGGAACCCGTTCGGGTAGGAGTTGCCGAATTGTAACTCGCCGGGGAAGACAAAGATGCACGAAGACGACGACACACAGGCATTCAGGGACGCGATGCGCGGCATTGTCGTGCGCAAGCCGTCCGACCGCGTCGAGCCGGCGCGCAAACCGCTGTCGCCGCGCCCCGTGCAGTTCGAGGCCGACGAGCTTGCAGCCCTGCGCGAATCCCTGGAGATGATCCCCGAAGATGCGCTGATCGCCAGCGGCGAAGTGCTGAGCTACCGCATGCCCGGCGTGCAGGACACGGTGTTCCGCCGCCTGCGCCGTGGCGGCTACCGCATCGGTGACGAACTCGACCTGCATGGACTCAATGCCGAGAAGGCGCGCCTCGCCGTGCACGTGTTCCTGGCGCAATGTCAGGAACGGGACGTGCGCTGCGTGCGCATCATCCACGGCAAGGGCCTGCGATCGAGCAATGACGGCCCGGTGCTGAAACGCTCGATCGACGGCTGGCTGCGTCGACGCAAGGACGTGCTGGCCTTTCATTCGGCGCGCCCGCACGACGGTGGCGCGGGGGCGGTCTACGTGCTTCTTCGCCGAAACGCGAGCTGAATTAAGATGACGCATTCCGAATCTGCGCCTTCACGTCCAAACCGGCACGTATATTCTCAGGGCGCGGCCAATGCTGGCGCTGCGGGTGTCGCGGGCAGGTGCTTTTCGACAAAGTCCAGTATGGCCGGATAGATCGTCTGCCTCTGCTTTCGAGTCGGTGAATGGCCGGCGTCTTCGACCACCAGCAATTCGACGTCCTTGCCCGCCTTGCGTAGCGCCTTTTCCATGGCCTGGGACTGTTCGAGCGATATGCGCTGATCCTCGTCGCCGTGAATCAACAGGATTGGTATATGTACGTCCTGGACTCTGTTGATGGGCGAGCGCTGCTCAAGCATCTGCTTGTCATCCGATGGATCGCCGATCTGGCGCTTCATGTATTCCCACTCATCCTCGTTGCCCCTCATCGCCTTTCGATCAGATTTGAGCTGCTCACGAAGGTCCGAAATCCCCGCCTGGGAGATCGCGCAGCGATAAAGGTCCGGCGTCATCGTCGCCGCCGCAAGCGCGGCATAGCCGCCGTAGGATGCGCCAAGAATACAAGCTCGCTCGCTGTCGGCGTAACCGGCGTCGACGAGATAACGCAAGGCATCCGTCAGGTCATCCTGCATCGCACCTCCCCACTCGCGCTTGCCGCTATCGGCGAAGGATTTTCCAAATCCGGAGGAACCGCGAAAATTTGGCCGAAAGACCTGATAGCCACGCGTCGCCAATAATTGCACCAAGGGGTCGTATGCCAGCGTGTCACGTACTTCCGGGCCGCCGTGGGGCATCATGATCAGCGGCGGCCGGTCACCCGCGCTTGTGTTCGGCGGGCGCGTCAAGTAGCCCATGATCTCCAGCCCGTCTCGTGCCTTGTAGCGCAGTACCTGGGTCGATCCGAGGCGGTCCTTGTCGATGGCGGGGAATTGATGGCCAATCTCAAGCACGCGGTGCTTGTCCAGGTCATAGACGTAATAGCTACCCGGATCGCGCGGACCGGTCGTATACAGAAGCCACAAATTCCCCAGCGTAGCCCGGTCGATCAGATGAATGTCGATCTCGGGGCCAAAGTATTCATCGAGCCCGTTCAAATGCGCTTGCAAGGCCGGATCGACCCAGTCGTTGACCCAACGATCCGCGTAGTGGGCCGCACCGACGTACTCGTGCGTCCGCGGTTTGTAAAACATCTGCACGATGTCAAAACCGGGCTCGGATCGAACTTCCTTGACGTACCGTTGATGCACGACGTCGTATAGATGAATCCCGGTCGTGTCACTGCCGTCGGGCCGAGCTGCGACATAAAACGTTTCGGGTTCCGGCCCGGGAACCAATGGGTAGAATTCCGGCGCAGCATCTCGCTGTTCGCTTATCGGATCGATCGAGGCGATCTTGTCCCAGTCCAGATCCCGTCCCCTTGCTTCAGCGGGCCCCTTGCGGACAAGGATATTCACCCTCGACCCGAGCCAGTTGGTGTCCAGACGAAACGCCGGATTTCCATCCGCATCGGTAAACCAGAACAAGGTGCGGCGCGTTCCAAGTGCAATCCGCTCGGACGTGCCATCGTCGATGTTCAGCTTGAACAGGTCCAGGCTGTTTTCGTACCAGGCCGGCATGATGATGTGCTTCGGGTCACTGGGCAGGAAATTCGTCACCCTGGACAGATTCTTCGATTCAAGCACTTCCCAGTTGTCGCTGAACAACATCTGCAGATTGCCGCCGTCGTGGTCGATCGCGAACACGCGGGTCACCGGGATCGCAAACAAGGCTTCTTCGAGCTCTTCCGCAGGAATGGCGCGACGGTCCTTGCCGACCCAGAACTGTGCACAAAACAGCAGTCGATCATTGCTCGCCCAATCGGCCCATTTGATGACCCCACCGGATAGTGGATAAACGAATGGTTGGCTCTGCGGCTGTTCCAGATCCGCAACCAGAATCCGCTGGCTCCCGTTCCTAAGCTGCAGGACCAATACATGGCGGCCGGACGGCGACAGCTTCAGCCCCCAGCTATTCAACTCCGCGGTGGCCTCCTCGATACTCAGCGGCATTGCAGCCGCGCTGACCACATGTGGTGAGACTGCCGAGATGCCAACGCTACAGAATAGTACGTGGCGAAATATTGTCCGCCGGCCCATTCCAAACACCATCCTCAGAATCACCGTTCACCCCGCATTCGATTCAGGGATACTCTGCGCCGAAAATCGGAGAGCTTCCTGGTCCTTATTCTAGAACTGCGCCATCGATGATTCCGCACGGACACGATTCCGACAAGCGCTGCCGCGCGGGAAGGTGCATTGCCGGGCTGTGGCCTAGCCATGTACAGCGCGCAGCGCGAGCCCGACGCGTGGCAGCCCCATGAACCTCCGCTCACAAGCCTGCCACTGCAAGCGGCGCTGGGGGGATTGCTCGGCGGCGGAGCACCGATGCTGGGCGCGGCCGCCGGCTATGCCGCGGACACGCACGAAGCCGCCGGGGCGATCACGGCACTGGCTTTCTGGTGGCTTTCGTACTCAATCACGGCAGCGCCTGAACGCGTCAAGTCAGATGTCGGCGGCGATCAGGGTGACAGCGTGCGCCGACAGCGCGCGCTTCTCGCCGATCGCGTCGACACCTTCGTTTGTCGTCGCCTTAACGCTGACGGCTCCGATATCAAGGCCGAGGTCCTCGCACAGCCGCTGCCGCATCGTGACGATGTAAGGCGCCAGCCTGGGAACCTGCGCAACAATCGTGAGGTCCACGTTGACCGGTCGAAATCCTGCCTGTGCCAGGGTCTTGACCACCTCGCGCAGCAGCACGCGGCTGTCGGCGCCCGCGAACTCGGGGGCGGTGTCCGGGAAATAGTGGCCGATATCGCCGAGCGCGGCCGCACCCAGCAGAGCATCGCACAGGGCATGGATCACGGCATCGCCGTCTGAATGCGCGAGGATCGCGTAGTCGCAACTGATAAAGACGCCGCCGAGCGTCACGCCCTCGCCGGGCTGTACGCGATGCAGGTCGAAGCCGTGGCCAATACGGAACATGGGGTCGTCGAAACGGGGCGGATACGATTGAGCTTACGCGAGCGCCAGGGGAGATGCGCAAGCTGCGGGAACTTGGCACTGCATCAGGGCAAGCGCCCCAGCTGGCGCAGCCAAAACTCGGCCAGCGCCAGATCCTCGGCATGTGTGATCTTGATATTCGACCCGCTGCCGCGCACCAGATGCGGCTGCGCGCCGATCGCTTCCATCGCGCTGGCGTCGTCGGTCACGGCGAGCCCGCTGGACGCGGCCACTTCCAGTGCCTGAACCAGCTTGGGCAGCTCGAACAGTTGTGGCGTCTGCGCGCGCCACAAGGCATCGCGACTGACGGTCTCGTCCACCCTCGATTTCGCTTCGCGTTTGAGCGTATCGGTCACCGGCATTGCCAACAGTCCGCCGTCGACATTGCTCGCCTGATCGCGCAGACGATCCAGATCCTCTCGACGCAGGCACGGCCGCGCGGCGTCATGCACCAGAACATAGCTGCGACCGTCCGGCTTGGCGAGCTTGGCGTCGATCCAGCGCAGTCCGCACAACACCGATTCGGCGCGACTGGCACCACCACCGACGCTGTGCACCCGGTCATCTCGACTGACCGGCAATTTTTCGAACTCGCGATCCGCCGCAGCGAGCACCACCACGATACCGGTGATCCAGTCACAGCCTAGAAGTGGCTCGAGACTCCATTCGATGACACAGCGTCCAGCCAAGGGCAGGTACTGCTTGGGGCGGTCGGCGGCCATGCGTGAGCCGGTGCCGGCGGCCACGACCACGGCCCAGTAGCGAGGCGTACTTGCCAAGGTTCGAAACAGCCCGGATCAGCGTGAAACGACGAGGTAGAACGTCTCGTCGGATTTGATCATGCCCAGCGTGCTGCGGGCGCGGGCTTCGACCGCTTCGAGACCCGCGTGCAGATCGCTGACCTCGGCATCCAGCGCGGCATTGCGCGCACGCATCTGCGCCACCGCCGCCGATTCGGCGGCGATCAGCGACTTGAGACGATGCGTATGCGACAGCCCACCGTCCGCCACCCACAGTCGATACTGCAGGGCAGCGAACAGCGATAGTAAAATGGCTGCCGTCACACGCGTCATTTCAATAGCTTACACCAGACTCCTAAAGTTTATCCGAGTTTAATCGGAAATGCAGCGGCGCCCGGATACCGTGCCTGCGAACCGAGCTGCTTCTCGATGCGCAGCAACTGGTTGTACTTGGCCATACGGTCGGAGCGACACAGCGAACCGGTCTTGATCTGCGAGGCACTGGTGGCGACGGCGATATCGGCGATCGTGGTGTCCTCGGTTTCGCCGGAGCGGTGCGAGACCACGCTGGAATAACCGGCGCGCGTCGCCATTTCGATGGCTTCCAGCGTTTCGGTCAGAGTACCGATCTGGTTCGGCTTGATCAGGATGCTGTTGGCGACGTTCTTGGCAATGCCTTCGGCCAGGATCTTGGTGTTGGTCACGAACAGGTCATCGCCCACCAGCTGCAGCTTGTCGCCGAGCTTCTCGGTGAGAATCTTCCAGCCCTTCCAGTCGCCCTCGGCACAGCCGTCCTCGACCGAGATCACCGGGTACTGGCTGCAGATGCCGGCCAGGTAGTCCACGAACTCGGCCGGCGTGTACTTCTTGCCTTCGCCGTCGAGATGGTACTTGCCAGCCTTGAAGAACTCGCTGGACGCCACGTCCAGCCCCAGATAGATGTCCTTGCCGGGCTTGTAGCCGGCCTTGTCGATGGCTTCGAGCAGACATTCCAGCGCGGCTGCGTTGGACGGCAGGTCCGGCGCGAAGCCGCCTTCGTCGCCCACGTTGGTGTTGAGCTTGCGCGCCTTGAGCACCGATTTCAGCGCATGAAAGGTTTCGGACCCCCAACGCAGCGCCTCTGAAAAGCTGGGCGCGCCCACCGGCAGAATCATGAACTCCTGAATGTCGACATTGTTGTCGGCATGCGCGCCGCCGTTGATCACGTTCATCATCGGCACCGGCAGCACCGTGCCCTGCAAGCCCCCGATGTGGCGATACAACGGCAGGAAGTTTTCTTCGGCAGCCGCCTTGGCCACAGCCAGCGAGACCGCGAGAATCGCATTGGCGCCGAGCCGTGATTTGTTGTCGGTGCCATCCAGATCGATCATCGTCTGATCAAGCGCCGCCTGGTCCTGGGCTTCCAGGCCAATCACCTTGCGCGCGATGTCGGACTCGACATGCTTGACCGCCTTGAGCACGCCCTTGCCAAGATAGCGCGGTTTCACCCGGCTCTTGCCCTTGGGCAAACCGTCGCGCAATTCCACCGCTTCACGCACGCCGGTCGACGCGCCGCTCGGCGCGGCGGCACGGCCGATCGCTCCGGATTCGAGGACGACTTCGGCTTCGATCGTGGGATTGCCTCGTGAGTCGATGATTTCAAGAGCACTGACTTTGGCGATTTTCGACATAGGTTGATGGTTCTCTTCGTGGTGAGTCGGGCGGGGTTGAATATGAGGTCGAAGCATGTAGGAAATCTTCGACAAATTTGTAGGGCTTTTGCGCGATTTTATCGCGGCGCGCTATAAGCGTCATACATCTTGCTATGTTTTTCGCATCGTTGACGCTGTCCTTGACCGGTTTTCGCTAAGGAACAGCGACCAACACCATAAATCCTTTTGGGGGCATTTCATGAATCGCGATTCGAACATGCGCGGACGAGCAATCGTCGGCGTACTCACGGGTATTGCGCTCGCTGCAAGCCTGTATCCGTCCATCAGCCTGTCAGCCGCTCAGCCCAAGAGCGTCAGCGAACTGCTGGAGACCCTCAAGCTCAACACCGGCGACGCGCTGAGCGAGTCTCGTCGTGCCGACGACAAGTACACGCTGTTGCGCGCCACCGGCAGCGCACCGCTGCTGCGTGACAACGTGAGCCTGGCGGCACCGATCCGCGCCAAGAATTTCCTCGCCGAGTTCGGTGGCATTGTCGGCGTCACCGACGCGGACAAGCAGTTCAAGCTCAATCGTCTCACGCAAGACACCGGCGGACGTGAGCATGCGCACATGGACCAGGTTCAGAACGGCTTGCCGGTGTTCGGTGCCCGTTTGGTCGTGCACATGGACCGCAACGGTATCACCGGCACCAGCGGCGTGTTCATCGACGGCTTGGAATCGCTGTCCGCCACGCCCACGCTCGGTATGGCCACGCTGCAACAGCGTGCACTCGCCGTGGTCCGCAAGTACCACCCGGGCGTCTCCGAGTTCGACATCGAATCCAGTCAGCTGATGTACTACCGCACCGGCCTGTTGCAGGGCATTCCGGGCGAAAACTACCTTGCCTACGAATTGCGCGCCAAGGGCAAAGCGGGGCAGCCGATTCGCGAACGCATCATTCTGGATGCCAATACCGGCGCTGTCCTCAATCGCATCGACGAAATCGATTCGGTGCTCAATCGTGAGATTCACCTTGTTGTGCTGGACACGCCCCCGGTGCTCACCGAAGGGAGTGCGCTCGCCCCTGCCGACCCGGAATTCACCGGTGACACCAGCGATTCCCAGCGTGGCCTCGACCTCCCGGAGAACAATCTCTACATTTTCGCCGGCGGCACCTACAACCTGTACAAGAACCTGTTTGGCCGGGAAGGCTACGACGATGGTGCGATTGCCCCGGAAGAGCAGGTCCAGCGCAGCGTCTATCTGGTCAACCAGAACTGTCCCAACGCCTACTGGGACGGCACCTCCACCAACTACTGCCCAGGATTCGATGCCGACGACGTCGTCAGCCACGAGTGGAGCCATGCCTACACCGAGTACACGCACGGACTCGTTTATCAGTACCAGTCCGGCGCGCTGAACGAGGCCTATTCGGACATCTTTGGCGAGACCTACGACCTCATCAACGGCATCGAAGGGCCCCTGGGCTTTACGCTGACCGAAGGCGAGTACTTCGAAAACGGTGGCAGCCGCTGGGTTCTCGGCGAAGATCTCAGCGAGGTCGTGGCCGGACTGCTGCTGCGCGACATGTGGGATCCGGACAACTTCGGTGTCAACGTGCCGATTCTGGGCATTCCAATCCTGAGCACCCCGTCCCCGGGCAGCGTGATGACATCCGAAAACTATTTCTGCGGCACCTCGGATGGCGGCGGCGTGCATACCAATTCCGGCGTGCCGAACCATGCCTACGCCATGCTGGTCGACGGCAAGGAATTCAACGGCCACACCATCGATCCGATCGGCATGATCAAGGCGGCTCACATCTATTTCCGCGCCGAAACCGTGTATCAGACGCCGACCACCAACTTCGCCCAGCACGCCGATGCGCTGGAGCAATCCTGTCAGGATCTGATCGGCGAACCGCTGAACGACGTGTTCGGTGCGGTTTCCACCGACGTCATCACCGCTGCGGACTGCGATGCCGTCCATACCGCGATGCTTGCCGTCGAAATGCGTGAAGACCCGACCGAGAAGTGCGGCTATCTGCCGGTGCTGACGGCAGAATCGGAAACCCCTGCGCAGTGTGAGGAAGGCCTATCACCGGCTGCCTACTTCTCCGAGGACTGGGAAGACGGCTCGATTCCGAGCAGCTGGACATTGACCAGCAACGGCACCGGCGATACCTGGCCGGACACCAACTGGGTGGTGACGTCCGAGCTACCCGAACCGCATAGCGGATTCGCCGTGTTCGCCGAAGATCAGCTCGGTGGAACCTGCGCCGCCGGTGGTGACATTTCCGGCAACTTCACGATTGATACGCCGGATATCATGGTCGAGGAAGCGGATAGCAAGTTCGAGTTCACCCATTTCATGCAGAGCGAAGCGCTCTACGACGGCGGCAACCTCAAGTACAGCCTCAACGGCGCCGACTTCGTCCTCGTCCCGGCCGAGTCGATCACGTTCAATCCGTATAACGACGCTCTGGACTCTGCCAGCACGGCACCGAATGCAGGTGAGGCCGCCTGGACCGGTTCGGACCAGGGCCAGGCGACCGGCAGCTGGGGCACGACTGTTGTGGACGTCACGACGCTCGCCGCGGTCGGCGACACGCTCGTGTTCCGTTGGGATTTCGGACAGGACGGCTGCAACGGCAACCTCGGCTGGTACGTGGACGAGATCAGCATGTTCAGCTGCAAGGTCGGTGGTGGCGATACCGGTGGTGACACGGGTGGCGACACCGGCGGAGATACGGGCGGCGATACCGGAGGTGACACCGGTGGGGATAGCGGCGACAGCATGTCCGGTGGCAGCGGCGGCGGCAGCTTCGCGTTGTTCGAGCTGATTGCCATGCTGGGTCTGCTGGGACTGGCGCGCCGTCGGCGTCGGCAGAGCTGATAGCGGACACTTAGGTGAGAAAAAGGCCAGCGTTTCAACGCTGGCCTTTTTTCTTAGGGACCGGAGTTCAGTATAGATCTACCAGCAGTGCAGGCTCCCCCCAGGCAACCAGATGCGCATTCGAGGCATCGAAGTACTGAGTCCAAAACATCTTCAGCGCCATCAATTTCTCTTGTCCGCGATACGACGACTCGTCCCCCGGCAGCAGGCCGGCACCCAATACGAAGATGTTCGCGTCATCGAAGGCGCCTATCAGATCCAGCGCCTTGAACTTTTTGAATTCCGCCGTCGGATCGATCTGACGCAACTTTTGCTGCGCGTAGAAGCTCGTGACCGACGAATGCTCCAGCAAATCCGAAATCAGCAACACAGTTTTAGATTTCGCGGGCGCCGCACCGATCAGCTCCTTCGAAATTTGTGACAGCGAGCCGACGAGGTCGCTGTTTCGAGCACTGGTGATCGGCGCCGCCAGCACTTTATCCATGGCGCTACCAACCGCGTTTTCGAAGTACTCCTGCTGCTTGGAAACGCAGTGCTCATAGCGGCCGACATCACGTTTCGGCAAGACGTAACGCTCATCGGACTTGAGCGGCCGGTCCAGCCTACCGTCAAAGACCACTTCCGTATATTGCTCGGCTTGGAACGACGAAAAGGCGACGATGACGACGCGTTCCCCACTGGACAGCGTCCTTTTGACCCGAAGTACAGCATCGCCACTCAGTTTCTGGTCCAGAACGGTCGTCCGGTCCACCAACACGAACACCGTTCTTGACGGAGCCTCGTCAGGAATGGACGCATACTGCCGACAGGACGGAACATCGTTTCGCTCAGCCGCGCAAACCTGCGCCGACACCAAACCACTCACCGTGCTCAAGGCGCCAACGGCAAGAACCAAGGTGAAGTGCTTCATCAGGTCTTGTTGCCCCGCAGCTTCTCGCGCAAGTCCTGCTTGATCCTTTGTTCGCGTTCCCGTCTGAGCTTTTCCTCATGGCTTCGCTCATTCGCGAATTCAAGCTCAACCTCGGCCTGCAAACGCGCGAGCGTCTCGGAATCCACATCGGCCAATTCGTCATTCGAGTGCTCTACGGGCGTCGACGTGTTCGGCCCGGTAGCCGCCTCCGAGACAGCTTGCCGCGGCGGCCGGTCCGCTACTGACCTGCGAGTTTCCAGGTTCGCCTTGTTTCGCGCGGCAGCACGGCGCGAGGTTCTCTCTTCATCAGACGCGCGTGCACTTTCCCGACGCTCGAGTTCCTCCTCGGTGAACACAGCGAAGGTACGAGCTTCAGCTGTCGAAATCAGCGAATTCGTTGTGGTTTCCTTCATTCGGCGTTGCAGTTCAGAAAGCTTCGCCTGCGCGATTCTTGACACGTAATCGACAATGCGTTCCTGCGCACGAACGAAAGAATCCGCCGTCGGGTGCCCCCCTCGAATTTTGGTGGCCTGCGCGCCGTCAAAACTGGCAAAACCCCAGAAATAGCCCGTCAGCACGCCGAATATCTGCAGGAAAATAAAGATCACGGCAAGAATGACGAACGTAGCCCAGCCCCCTTGCAGGTCCTTGCGGGTTTCGTCTTGTTGCGCGGCCGCGGCAGCTTGGTCCTCGATTGATTGCAGCTCGGGCGGCAATGAAGATTGCGAAGAAGGCGCACCAAAAGCGGCATCCACTGCACTACCGTCCCGGGTTTCCCGAATCCGTTCAAGTTCTAACACGGTGCCCCGGACATAGGTGGAACCGGCAGCCACGATCAGTACGAACAGAGCAGTCATGATGGTGATCAGCCATTTTGGCGTCACCGAGGCATTATGCGGTATGCGGCTGAGCAACTGGATGTAGCCCGGTTCGTGGTCATCCTCGAAGGTCTTGTCCAGCGGCGCACTGCCGCTTACCGCTAACTGGCGACGTGATTGAGCCGCATCACGGGAATTGGCCCAGAACGACCGGGCCTTCTTGACCAGGGCGTTGAGGTGAATCTCGCGTCCGGTGAAATGGGTCAACGACACCAGCAGTACAGACACCATGAACGCAATGCCGATTGCGGCCATCTGCTGCATCTGTTCGGAAGCGCCGGGGATCGTGTAGCCAGCCAGCACATAGCTAAAACCCAGCGCCTCGACGACAACCAACGCCGAGACCAGAATCCAGCCTGCCAGCGGAAGCTTGCTGCGTCCAAGTTCACCGACTTTGGACAGGTAGTCGGTCGCTTTCTCATACTCGGAAACCGAATGCGTGCCTTCGATGAATACGTAGAAATCGTGACAAACCTGGCGCTCGGAATGAAACCAGTCACCAGCCGTGCTCGGATCGCGCGAAAGTCGGCTCAGCGTACCCACCAGCGGAAAATCATAGCTAAGCCGCAACGCAAAAAATCGGACCTTGTCCCACCAGCGATAGATCACGAACAAAAGAACCAGAGCCCCGACAATGCTCCATTCGAGCATCGACAGTCCGTTCACGAAATCATTCAATCGGTCAAATAGGTGCATCCTCAAAATCTCCTATCCCGCAGAAGGCAGATACTCCGTTTCATAAACGGCGTCGCCGACCTTGTAGAAGAGCAGGCCATCCATCGCCTGAAACTTCCCCTTCACCGGCAACGCCACGTCCAGACACTCGACCGGCCGCTCCGGCGCCTCTAGGAATACGCGATAGAGAACACCGTGCTCGCCCACGTAGGACTGCGCAATCGCAGACGTTGCGCTTTGCAGCTTCTGCGTTCCCGACTCATAGACAAAAACCTTGGGCTGGTTGAGCACAGCACCATCTTTGCGAAGCACGCTGACTGGGGCGATAGCCACCAAGTACCCATTGACCTTTACGGACCAAACTCGCTCGTCCATCCCAGGTAGGTAATGCCCGGTTTCGCGACGCTGCTCGACGGAGCGGCCGGTCTTGAAGCTGATGACATCGCCTGAAATTCTGGGGCTATCATCGAAACAGGCGGAGGCGACGGATTCCGACGCCTGCGCAGCACTCACCGGAACAAGCCGGCTAAGGACGCTCGACTTCATCGTCGGCTGCCCGATGGAGGCGATCACGCGATCATCCATACCGTTAACCGGCTGACCGCCAAAGTCGATCACTGCAGACCCGTCGGATGCCGGTCTCACGGTGTCCGCGACGGACCGGCCGTCATCGACGACAACAGTGGAGGACGGTCTGGCTGGTACAGCCTCGGAGGGCCGCGACGTTTCTGGTGCTTTCGGTTTTGGCCGGCGCGAACTGTGCGCGAGAAAGCGTGCATCCCGTCGACGCATCTCGGCATAGCTCAACAATCCAGCCTCATCGGTGATTTCCAGAATCTCCACACGACGATTCAAGGCACGTCCGACAGCCGTATCATTGGAGGCAATTGGTTGCGACGATCCCGCACCCTGCAGATAGAGGCGATCGGGCGCTAGCCCGGCGTGGGTCATGATCTCGGCGATTGCACGCGCGCGCTGCTCCGAAAGGCGCTGGTTCAGGTCGGCGGTACCGGTCGAGTCGGTATGTCCTGTAACCAGGATGTGGGTCTGCACGGTCTTGCCGTCGGGCAGAGCCGCTTGCTCTGCGTAGACCCTTGCCAGTTCGGTAAATGCGTTTCTAGTCGATGCCGTAGGTACGGACGAGCCGATGGGAAACATTTCCTCACGATTGACCGTGGCGACGTAGCCTTCGACGGTGTCATTCCCGCCTTTCGACGCCTCGGAAGCGACCGACGGCTCCACTTTCTCGAACGCAATATCGGTGCCGGTCTTCTGCGCAGCGGCCTTCAGGCGTTCGCGGCGCTTGTCGTAGATTTCGCCAAGCTTATAACCAATAATGCCGCCGGCGACGCCCACTGCAACACAGGTTTTATCATTCCCACCAGCGAGATAGCATGCGCCGGCTCCGGTGAGAGTCCCCAATACCGCTCCAGCAACCTTTCCGGGATTTTCCTTTAGCGTCTCGCAACCGGAAACGAAGGTCAGGGAGGCACTCAGTGCCGCGACCGCCACGAACCGAACTCCGGTCCGCCAGGATCCGAAAGGCTGCCCCATTTTCCCAGCTCCCCCAATGGAACCACGTAGGCTACGGCCCACCCGGCCGAGCCATTCCGAGGAAAGCGTATCCTACGCCCCCTCATCATCTCATGAATATTACGCGCAGACTTGATATATGCAATATCGCTCAAGCAGAAAAGCATCAACATAGCGAGCCATCGCAGCAACTCGGCACGAGACTCGCTCAAGAATCGGTCATGCGGCAGACGGTTGGACCGTCTGCCGTCGCGGAGATTAAATGAAGGCCGAGGCGAAGAAGTGTATGCGCTCGATACTATTCGGCGAGTCGGCTTCGAGGTTAGCCCTCTCGCCGCTTTTGACCTTTAACCGAACGGTCCTATCAAGCGAATTTCTTCTCCAGCAACGGCACCGACTTCACCACGCGATCCAGCGCCACCAAAGTCTCCAGCAGTTCCTCGATGCGCGACAACGGCAGAGAATTGGGGCCGTCGCACAGGGCTTCGTCGGGCTTGGGGTGCGTTTCCATGAACAGTCCCGATACGCCGGCGCCCACCGCGGCGCGCGCCAGCACCGGAATGAACTCGCGCTGCCCACCGCTGGAACCGCCCTGCCCACCTGGCAACTGCACGGAGTGCGTGCAGTCGAAGACCACCGGTGCAAAGCGGTTCATGATCGACAAGCCGCGCATGTCGACCACGAGATTGTTGTAGCCGAACGAAAAGCCACGCTCGCACAGCGCGAAGTTGTGCGGCGCCACCGCCGTCATCTTGTCGATGACCTTGGCCATTTCCCACGGCGACATGAACTGGCCTTTCTTCACATTGATCGGCCGCCCGCTCTTCGCCCATTTCTGCATGAAATTGGTCTGCCGGCACAGGAACGCCGGTGTCTGGATCACGTCGATCACGGCCGCCAGCTCGTCGACCGGCGTGTCTTCGTGCACATCGGTCAGGACCGGCACGCCGACCTTGGACTTCACGCTCTCCATGATGCGCAGGCCTTCTTCGAGGCCGGGGCCGCGATAGGAGGTGTGCGAGGTCCGATTGGCCTTGTCGAAGGAGCCCTTGAACACGTAGAGAAGGCCCAGACGATCCGCAATCGGCTTGATGTGACTGGCCACTTCCAGCGCCAGCTCCTCGGACTCCAGCGTATCCGGCCCCGCAATCAGAAACAGCGGCTGATCGACGCCGACGTCTCGCCCGAGCAGCGTCTTCATGATGCGTTCGCGCGATGCGCCTCGTGTTGATGGCGCGCGGCACGGATGAACCCGGCGAACAGCGGGTGTCCGTCGCGCGGCGTCGAGGTGAACTCAGGATGGAACTGACAACCCAGGAACCAGGGATGGTCCGCGACCTCCACCATTTCGACCAGCTGATCCTCGACCGTCTCGCCGGAAATGATCAGGCCTGCTGCTTCCAGGGGTTCGCGATACAGATTGTTGAACTCGTAGCGATGGCGATGGCGCTCGCCGATGATTTCGGCGTTGTACATCTCGCGTGCCTTGGTGCCGGCCTGCAGCCGGGCGCTCTGCTGGCCCAGCCGCATGGTTCCACCCTTGTACGAGGCGTAGTCCCGCGTGTGGACCTTGCCGCTGGTGTCGTGCCATTCGGTCACGAGCGCGATCACCGGATGCGGGGTGCTGGGATTCATCTCCGTGCTGTGCGCACCTTCGAGTCCGCACATGTTGCGTGCGTATTCGATGACGGCCACCTGCATGCCCAGGCAGATTCCGAGATACGGAATCTTGTTCTCGCGTGCGTAGCGGCAGGCGGCGATCTTGCCTTCGATGCCGCGTTCGCCGAAACCACCCGGCACCAGCACGGCGTCGGCGCCCTGCAGCACATGCTCGCCGCCCTGACGTTCGATCGCCTCGGCCTCGACATAGCGAATGCGCACGCGCGTGCCGGTATGCCGCCCGGCATGGTTGAGCGCCTCGTTGAGCGATTTGTAGGCGTCGGTGAGATCGACGTACTTGCCGACCATCGCCACTTCCACCTCGACGTCCTGCTCGTCGCGCGAGGCGACCACGCGATCCCACTGCGACAGGTCGGCGCGGCGCGCCTCGATGCCGAAATGTTCGACAACCAGATCGTCGAGCTGCTGCTGATGCAGCCAGGCCGGAATCTTGTAGATGTCGTCGAGATCGAGTGAGGAGATCACCGCGTTCGGCGCCACATTGGTGAACAGCGAAATCTTGCGCCGTTCGGATTCCGGCAGCGGCCGATCCGTGCGGCAGATCAGGATGTCCGGCTGGATGCCGATCGAACGCAGTTCCTTGGCCGAATGCTGGGTCGGCTTGGTCTTCATCTCGCCCGAGGATTTCACGTACGGCACCAGCGTGAGATGCATGTACATCGCCCGCTTGCGCCCGAGGCGCGTGCCCATCTGGCGGATCGCCTCCAGGAACGGCAGTGATTCGATATCGCCGACGGTACCGCCGATCTCGACCATGCAGATGTCCGCACCCTGCGCGCCGGCTTCGATGCAGCGCTGGATTTCGTCGGTGATGTGCGGGATCACTTGGACCGTGGAGCCCAGATAGTCGCCGCGACGTTCCTTCTCGATGACGTTGCGATACACCTGCCCGGTCGTGACATTGCTGGCCCGCGTGGTCTTGCCGCGCAGGAAGCGTTCGTAGTGGCCGAGATCGAGATCGGTTTCGGCACCGTCCTGGGTGACGAACACCTCTCCGTGCTGAAACGGGCTCATGGTGCCCGCATCGACGTTGATATAGGGGTCCAGTTTCAACATATGGACCTTGATCCCGCGCGATTCGAGAATCGCAGCGAGTGAAGCGGACGCGATGCCTTTACCCAAGGAAGACACCACGCCCCCGGTAACGAACACGTAGCGTGTTTGGGGAGCGTCTGGCATGAGAGCGGGGGTTGCGAGTTTGAGGGATTCTAGGTGATCGCCCCTGCCCCCTCAATCGAATTCGTACATCGACCGGCAACAAGCGCCGCGCCGAACGCCCTCAACTCAGGCCCAGTACGCGTTCCACGCTGGATCGGCTGACCGGCCGGATCACGCCTTTTTCACAGACGATGGCCGCGATCAGCGCAGCCGGCGTGACATCGAACACCGGATTGAGCGCTTCGATGCCGATCGCGGCCGTGCGCTGCCCGGCCAGGTGCAGCAGTTCCTCGCCGACCCGCTCCTCGATCGGAATCTGTATCCCGCTAGCGGTATTCAGGTCGAAAGTACCGCTGGGCGCCGCCACGTAGAACGGAATCTCGTGGCGCGCGGCGCAGCAGGCCAGCATGTAGGTACCGATCTTGTTGGCGGTGTCGCCATTGGCGGCGATGCGGTCGGCGCCCACGATCACCGCGTCGATCATGCCGCGCGCCATCAGCGAAGCGGCGGCCCCATCCGCGATCAGGGTGCCCGGAATCCCCTCCTGGACCAGCTCCCAGGCAGTGAGCCGCGCCCCCTGCAACCAGGGACGGGTCTCGGTGGCATAGACCCGCTCGATCCGGCCCTCCGCATGTGCGCTGCGCACGATGCCCAGGGCCGTGCCATGCCCTCCGGTGGCAAGCGCCCCGGTATTGCAGTGCGTCAGCACCCGCGCACCGTGCGGCAGCAAGGCCGCGCCGAACTCGCCGATGCGGCGGTTCTGGGTCACGTCCTCGACGAGTATCGCCTGCGCCTCGGCCTCCAGCCGTCCGGCATCGCCGCCGGCGTCGAAAACGCCGCGCATTCGGCCCAGCGCCCAATGCAGATTCACCGCCGTCGGCCGCGACCGCAGCAGCACCGCCTCGGCTGCGGCGTAATCACGGCCAGCCTGCGCGTCGATCACGATGCCGAACGCGGCGGCGATGCCGATCGCCGGTGCGCCGCGCACCGCCATGCTCCGGATCGCCTCGGCCACTGCTGCGGCACTGTTGCAGTCGAGCCATTCGCTGGCCTGCGGCAGCCGGCGCTGATCGAGCAGCCGCAGGCCGCCGGTGCTCCAGATCATCGGTTGCACGGCCGTGCCGGCCGCGCCCGGCTGCGCTGCAGTGTCGCTGGACATGCTCTGAAGTACCCAGGCTGATTCGGGCGGCAAGCATTAACCGATCTGGGTGCGCGCGTCGAGTGCTCCGGAAGCGCGAACCCCGTGAGCCGCTTGGCGGGCGGGTTAACATAGCGCCAGCCTTTCCATTGTCTGGACTTCCCAACATGCAAGACGTCGATCTACAGATCGTTCCGCGTTGGATCGTTCCCGTGGAGCCGCATCTGACGGTCCACGAGGATCATGCGCTGGTGGTCGACGGTGGCCGTATCGTCGACGTGCTGCCGGCCGATTTCGCGCGCCAGGCCTATCGCGCACGCGAAACCCTGGAGCTACCGAATCAGGTTGTTCTGCCGGGCCTGGTCAACACCCACACGCATGCGGCGATGACGCTGCTGCGCGGACTCGCCGACGACCTGCCGCTGATGAGCTGGTTGCAGGACCACATCTGGCCGGCCGAGGGCCGTCACGCTTCCGCCGCGTTCTGCCGCGCCGGTGTGGCGCTCGCGGCCGCAGAGATGCTCAAGGGCGGCATCACCTGTTTCGCGGATCAGTACTTCTTTCCTGAAAGCACGGTGGAGGTGTTGCGCGACGCCTCGATGCGCGCGCTGGTCGGCGTGCCGGTGCTGGAATTCCCCACGCCCTGGGCGCAGAACGCACAGGGCTACATCAGCCGCGCCGTGGACGTGATCGAGGCCAATCGCACGCATCCGCTGCTGGGCTTCGCGTTCGCGCCGCACGCGCCGTACACCGTGGGCGATCCCGCGCTGGAGCGCATCGCCATGCTGTCGCACGAAATGGACGTGCCGATTCATATGCATGTCCATGAGACTGCCTTCGAGGTCGAGGACGCGGTGGCGCAGCACGGTGAACGGCCGTTCGCGCGCCTCAAGCGTCTGGGCCTGCTGTCTCGCGAATTCATGGCCGTGCACATGACCCAGCTCAACGATCAGGAGATCGAAGACTGCGCGACCTTCGGTGTGTCGATCGCACACTGCCCCGAATCCAATCTCAAGCTCGCCAGCGGCTTCTGCCCGGTGAGCAAGCTGCTGGACGCCGGCGTCAACGTCTCGATCGGCACCGACGGTGCGGCCAGCAACAACGATCTGGACCTGATCGGCGAAATGCGCACCGCCGCGCTGCTGGCCAAGGGTGTCTCCGGCAACGCCGCCGCCTTTCCGGCGGCGCAGGCCTTGCGCGCGGCCACGCTGGGCGGCGCCCGCGCGCTGGGGCTGGAAGAACAGATCGGCAGCCTGGAGCCGGGCAAGGCGGCCGATTTCATCGCCATCGACATGGACCAGATCGACAGTGTGCCGATGTACGACCTGATCTCCCAGATCGTCTACGCCACCGGTCGCGACCGCGTCACCCACAGCTTCGTCGCCGGGCGCGCGCTGATGCGCGGGCGCGAGCTGCAGACGCTGGACGAATCCGCCATCAAGGCCGAGGCCCGGCAGTGGCAGCAACGCATTACCGAAGGACTCCAGGCATGAGCGTGAACGTCGACCCACGCGAGATCTCGCATTTCTCCGCACTCGCCGCGCGCTGGTGGGACCCGCAGGGCGAGATGGCGACGCTGCATCACATCAACCCGCTGCGGCTGCGTTACATCGACCAGTGTCTCAATGGCTGCCAGGGCAAGCGCATCGCCGACGTCGGCTGCGGCGGCGGACTGGTCGCCGAAGGTCTGGCCGCGCTCGGCGCCGAGGTCACCGGCATCGACCTTGCCGGCGATGCCCTGGACGTGGCACGCGAGCATGCGAGCGCCGCCGGCATCGTCGTGGACTATCAGCAGATCAGCGTCGAGTCGCTCGCCGATCAGCAGGCCGGGCGGTATGACGCGGTCACCTGCCTGGAGATGCTCGAGCACGTGCCGGACCCGGAATCGGTGATCGCCGCCTGCGCGCGCCTGCTCAAGCCCGGCGGCGAGCTGATCCTGTCCACCATCAATCGCAACGCCAAGGCCTTCGCGCTGGCGATCGTCGGCGCCGAATGGGTGCTCAATCTGGTACCGCGCGGCACCCACGACTACGCCAAGCTGATCAAGCCCTCGGAACTGGCGCGCGGCGCGCGCGGCGCCGGCCTGGAGGTACTGGCCATACGCGGACTGCGCTACAACCCGCTGCTCAAGGCCGCGACTCTGTCGGACGACGTGGACGTGAACTATTTCATGCACGTACGCAAACCGGCATGAGCGGACCGACCGCACTGCTGTTCGATCTGGACGGCACCCTCGTCGATACCGCGCCCGATCTTGGTGGCGCCGCCAATCGCATCCGCCGGGACGAAGGACTGGCGCCGCTGCCGCTGGACGAGCTGCGCCCCTACGCGTCCCAGGGGGCTCGCGGCCTGCTGCGCAAGGCGCTGGGCCTGCAGACCGACGATGCGCGCTACGCGGAACTGCGGCAACGGTTCCTGGACTACTACCGAGAGGACATCAGCCTGCAATCACAGCTGTTCGCAGGCTTCGAGCCGCTGCTGTCGGCCTTCGAGACCCACGGCCGTTGCTGGGGCGTGGTCACCAACAAGCCGACTGATCTGGCCGAACCGCTGATGCGGGCCTTGGGTCTCGCGGACCGTGCAGCCTGCCTGGTCGGCGGAGACAGCGCCGCGAAACCCAAGCCGGCGCCGGACCCGTTGCTGATGGCTTGCCGCCAGATCGGGCGCGAACCGGCAGATTGCCTCTATGTCGGCGACGACCGTCGCGATATCGAGGCCGCGCGATCCTGCAAAATGCCTGTGATCGCCGCTTTGTGGGGCTATTATGAGGCGGGGGAAGATCCATATAGCTGGGGAGCCGACGGAACGGCAGCGTCGCCCGCGCAATTGATGGCGTGGCTTGAGGAAAATCCTGAGACGTTTGCCACGCCTGTCTGAAGCGTTCCAGCGGGCTGAGTGCTGATCGCCCGTTGCACCGACGGGCATTGAGGAGCATCACAATGAACAAGGCCCAGCCGCCCCTAGCGCCGAGGAATCTGGACAGCATCGCCAGACTGCTGCGCTCGCGCACCAATCGCTATGCCTGGATCGGGCTGAGCATCGCCCTGGCGGCGCTGCTGCTGGGCACGCTGTTGTCCACCCTGTTCCAGTCGGGTGGGATCTCGCTGGCGGCGATGAGTCAGGCGCAGACCAGCAATCCCGCGCTGTGGCTGCTCGACGGCATGCCGTTCCTGTTCCTGCTGTGGGGGCAGTACGTCGGCACGCTGCTGTCGTATCAGGCTGGCGCCCTGGTGCTCGACGAAACCCGCGATCTGCGTGAACGTGCCCATGCCCTGGAGTTCCAGCTGACGCGTCAGCAGGTCGCCGGCCCCCAGCTCGGTCTACCGAACCGTCAGTCGCTGATCGCCGCGCTGCGCGAAGTCGGCGGCCACGACAGCAATGGCGCGCTGCTGGTCTTCGACTGCCCGCAGTACATGGACTTGCGCTATACCGGCGGCGAAGCCACCGCCGAAGAGTTGCTGCGCCACATGGTCTCGCGGGTGCAGTCGGTGATGCGCGAATCCGATCTGCTCACGCAGTACGACAGCAGTGACTTCGCCGTGCTGATGCGCAAGACCAGTGACGGCGAAGACCCGATGCGCCTCGCCGGCCGCATTCAGCTGGCGCTGGACACGCCGGTGTCGCTGGCGGTCGGTGCCGTATCGATCCGCACCCATATCGGCATCGCCATCGTGTCCGAACATGGCACCGAGGCCACGGCCCTGTTGCGTCGTGCCGAAACCGCCAAATTCGCCGCCGCCACGCTCGGTCGCGACACATTGGTCTACGCCCCGCGCTTCGAAGCCGAATACGCCGAACGACCGCGCCTGGCCGCGGAACTCCATGGCGCACTCGCACACGAAGGACTGACCGATGAATATCGCCTGCAACGCCCGCTCTCGCCCAAATTGCCGACACGCCTGCGCCTTGCGCCGGTGTGGCCGCATCCGCGTCGCCAACGGCTCGAGGAAACCGAATTCCTCGACCTTCCCGACCGTCTCAGCCTGATCTACGGGCTCACGCTCTGGCAGCTGTCGCAGGCCCTGTCACGCAGTATCGCCTGGGCACGCCCCGAAGGGCGCCCACAGGTCGCGGTACGTCTTGGCGACAACGCCCTGGCCCTGAACGATCTGGCACCGTCGGTATTGCGTCTGCTGGCCGCGCACGACGTCGGCGCCCAGTCACTGGCGCTGGAGTTGAGTGAGGTTTCCTTGATTCGCCACCACGAACACGCGCACCGGCAACTGCAGGTGCTGCGAAGCGAAGGCATCGAAATCTGCCTCGTCGGCTTCGGCGCCACCGGCACCTCGGCCAGCACACCGCTGTACTACGCAATCAGTCAGGTGGCGCTGTGTCCGCGGCTGCTCCATGCGGCGGTCACGCAACCCGCTGCACGCACGGTACTGTCGGCACACGTGGAGCTGGCGCGCAAGCTCGGCCTCGCGATCGTCGCCAGCGGTCTCGAAAACGAGGCGCAGCTGGAACTGGTGCGCGAACTCGGCTGCGACTGGGCCGATGGCGACTACATCGCAGAGGCCTCGCCGGCAATCGAGGTCGCGCGCCTGCTCGCCGCCTGAGTTCACCGCCCGAGCAGGTCCGGACGCTTCCTGATACCTTTGCGCCCCCGCGCTCTCGGGGCGCCCTTCATCATATGCAAGCGATGAACACTGCTTCCGCCCCCGCAGACGGCAGCGCCGTCTTATTCAATCAGAACTTCATGGTCACCGGCGCCGGCAGCGGCCTGGGCCGCGCGCTGTCGCGCCGGCTCGCGGCGCTGGGTGCCAGCGTCATCCTGCTCGGACGCCAATCCGCCGCGCTGGAGACGCTCTATGACGAAATCGTGGCCGCCGGCCATGCCCAGCCCGCGATCGTTCCGCTTGATCTGGCCAAGGCCGGCGCCAAGGAATTCGACCAGTTGCGCGCACAGATCGAATCCGAATTCGAAGGAAAGCTGCACGGCATTGTCCATTGCGCAGCCCACTTCAAGAATTTCCAGGCCCTGTCCGAGTTACAGCCCTTCGACTGGATCGAACCGCTACAGGTGAACCTGATGGCACCATGGGGCCTGACCCGCGCCTGCTTCGGCCTGCTGGAGGCCACCGAAAACTCGACCGTGATGTTCGTCACCTGCGCGGCCGGGCACGAGGCCAAGGCCTTCCAGGGCACCTACGGCGTCACCAAGTCCGCGCTGGAGGGCATGGCACGCACCTGGTCGGTCGAGCAGCGCAAGGTCCGCATCGAGCTGTTCGATCCGGGCCCGATGCGCACGGCTCTGCGCCGACTCGGGTATCCCGGCGAACTGGATGCCGAAACGCCACCGCCGGAGGAACGGCTTGCGGCGCTGATCGCACGCTTGCGTGGCACCGCCACTGCCGATTGAGACCAGGCTTGCCCGGCGTCGCTGCGGGACCGAATTGCGTTCCGGGCGCGGTCTATTCCGTCTTTCGCGGCGAGCTGCCGGCACGTCCCGGCCCTTGACCGGCGAAGCCGCGGGCTTGAGGCTCTATCCCACAAGGTATACCGTGCGCCGCTGCGTTGAGCTGTGTCAGCTCGTGGTCCAAGCGTGACGGCTTGCCGTCCGCACAATACTAAAACCGGGGGAATCCGCCATGGCGGGACGTCGCAAGAATTGGCTGGAAAGCGTGCTGACCGGCAAGGGCTGGCAGGAACAGGGCCCATCCGGTGGGAACTCGGCTGGAGGTCCTGATGGCGGCTCTCCATTCGAAATGATGAAGCCGGCGGTACTCGGCTTCATCCTGCTGATCATCGCCTGGGGCGGATTCAGCTCGTTCTATACCGTACAGCCCGAAGAACGCGCCGTGGTCAAGCGCTTCGGCCGGGTCATCGGCATCACCGATCCCGGCCTCAACTTCAAGATTCCGTTCGGCATCGATCAGGTGCAGCGCGTCGCCACCGAGCGCGTGCTCAAGCAGGAGTTCGGATTTCGCACCGATCAGCGGCAGCGCGCCAGCGACGGCCGCACGCGCTACACCGGCCAGGGCCAGCCCGATGAATCACTGATGCTCACCGGCGATCTCAACGTGATCGACGTGGAGTGGGTCGTGCAATACCGCATCGCCGATCCGATCAAGTATCTCTATGCGATGCGCGAACCGGAACGCACGCTCCACGACATCTCGGAGTCCGTGATGCGACGCGTGGTCGGCAACCGTATCGGCAGCGACGTGCTCACCGTGGGCCGCGTGGAAATCTCGGCGGCCGCGCGCGAGGAAATCCAGAGCGCGATGGTGCGCTACGACAACGGCATTCACGTGATCACCGTGGAGCTTCAGGACGTGGTGCCGCCGCAGCGCGTGCAGCCGGCGTTCAACGAGGTCAACGAAGCACGCCAGGAGCGCGAACGCACCATCAACGAAGCCACCAAGCGCCAGAACCAGTCAATCCCGCGCGCCGAAGGCGAAGCCCTGCGCATCGTCTCGCAAGCCGAGGGCTACGCCAGTGAGCGCGTCAACCGCGCCCTGGGCGAGACCTCGCGCTTCGACGCTGTGCTCGCCGAATACCGCCGCGCACCGGAAGTCACCCGTTCGCGCCTGTACCTGGAAACCCTGAAGGAAGCCTTGCCGCGCGCCGGCGCGGTCTACGTCATGCGCGACGGTCAGACAGCCCCCTTGCCGCTGCTCAACCTCGGAAACCAGAACGCTCCGAAAGCCGCCGACAAGAAGGAGAAAAGCCAATGAACAAGCTCCTGATTGCGGCAGTCGCACTTCTGGTGATCGTATTCGTCGGTATCAATGCCGCCACGGTCATCGATCAGTCCGAGCAGGGCATCGTGGTGCAGTTCGGCGAACCGGTTGGTGAAGTGATTACCGAACCCGGCCTGCATTGGAAGACGCCGTTCATCCAGGAAGTGCGGCGCTTCGACAAGCGCCTGCTGGCCTGGGACGGCGACGTCAGCCAGATTCCCACACTGGGTCGCGAGTTCGTGGTGGTCGACACCACCGCCCGCTGGCGCATCACCGACGCGCTGCAGTTTCTGCGTTCGGTGCGTGATGAAACCGGCGCGCGCACGCGTCTCGATGACATCATCGATTCGGTGGTGCGCGACATCGTCTCCGGAACCGATCTCGAGGAAATCGTGCGATCCGCCGACTGGCAGGTGGATATCGACGCGCTGCCCGAAGAAGAAGTCTCGATCGACCAGGCCGACCTCAAGAAGCCGAAGAAGGGTCGTGCCAAGCTCGAAGCCGAAATGCTGGCCGCCGCCTCGCAGCAGATGCCCGATCTCGGCATCGAACTGGTGGACGTGCGCATCAAGCGCATCAATTACATCGACTCGGTGCGCACCCAGGTGGAGAACCGCATGATTGCGGAGCGCCAGAGCATCGCCGAACGCTTCCGCTCCGAAGGCCAAGGTCGCAGCCAGGAGATTCTGGGCGAGATGGACCGCAAGCTGCGCCGGATCCGGTCCGAAGCCGACCGCAAGGCGCAGGAAATCATCGGCAAGGCCGACGCCGAAGCCACGCGCATCTACGGCGAATCGTACGGCAAGGACCCGGAGTTCTATGCCTTCTTCGAGACGCTGGCGAGCTACAAGGCGATCGACGAGAACACCACCCTGCTGCTCGACGCCGATTCGGATTTCTACCGCTATCTGCAATCCACACGCGGACGCTGAATCGGCTGGAGCCGTTCACCCGGCGCATGGTGCCGGGTGGGCAGGCTTCAGACTTCGCCGTTGCGCAGCGTCATCACCTCGTAGCCGCTCTCGGTCACCGCGATGGTGTGCTCCCATTGCGCCGACAGCGAATGGTCCTTGGTGACCACCGTCCACTGATCCGGCAGCTCGCGCACGGCGGCGCGGCCGGCGTTGATCATCGGCTCGATCGTGAAACACATGCCCGGCACCAATTCCAGACCGGTTCCCGGCTTTCCGTAGTGCACCACCTGCGGCTCTTCGTGAAACACGCGGCCGATGCCGTGGCCACAGTACTCGCGCACCACTGACAGACCCAGGCCCTCGACATAGGTCTGGATCGCCGCGCCGATGTCACCGAGCCTGGCGCCCGGCCGCACCTGCTCGATCCCCAGCACCATCGCCCGATGCGTGGCTTCGACCAGACGCTTGGCCAGCACGCTGGGCTTGCCGATCAAGAACATCCGGCTGGTGTCACCGTGAAAGCCGTCCTTGATCACGGTGACGTCGATATTGAGGATGTCACCCGACTTGAGGCGCTTGCTACCGGGTATGCCGTGACAGACCACATGGTTCACCGACGTGCAGATCGCGCCGGGATACGGCGGCCGCGAACCGCCGGCGGTATAGCCGATGGTGGCCGATTTGCAGCCCAGCGGACCCTGAATGTAGTCACGTGCGATCTCATCGAGTTCGCCGGTGCTGACACCGGGACGCACATGCTCGTCCAGCATCATCAGCACCGACGCCGCAGCCTGCCCGGCCGCCCGCATACCGGCAATATCCTCGGCAGTCTTGATCGTGATTGCGTCTTCGGCCAGCAAGGCACTCATGGTCCATTCCGTCAGGCTGATGAGCGCCCCATGATGCTACCGCCGCATGCGAATGACCACGCCGGGCGATACGCCGCCGACGCCGTTCCGACGGAAGCCTCTCACTTTTTGTGTCGTGGAGCTGAAACCCAAGTGGCCGTTTGAGCGAATCTGCTTTCGCCTGCGCCCGGACTTGTCGATTGCCGCCCCCGCCAGACGACTATGCAGTGAATCCACGATATTGGAGGCGCTGCATGTGCCCGTTCTGTCTGAGCACAATGGCCATCGCCAGCGGCGGCGGCGGCGGGCTGTCCGCCCTGGCGCTGTTCACCCAGGTTCGCCGCAAGCATTCGGCATCGCTGGAGGACCAGCGATGAACTATCTATGTCTGGTGTATGGCGAGGAAGCCCTGATCGCGGACGTGGACGACAGGGAATGCCAGTCCTGCAGAACCGCCTTCGAGAACAGCGGCCACCTGCGTGCCTCGGCACGACTTCAGCCGGTGCATGCCGCGACCACAGTGCGCGTCCGTGGCGACAGGATTTCCATCATGGACGGGCCTTTCGCGGAGACCAAGGAACAGCTGGCCGGCTTCTACCTGCTGGAGGCACGCGATCTCGACGAAGCCCTGGCGCTGGCCGCGCGCATTCCGCCAGCCCGCATCGGCGGTGTCGAAGTGCGGCCCGTCATGAGAGCCACCTGAACATCCAAGGAGCCTAGAAATGCGCGAACCCAGTACCGCCCATCCCCGGATCGCCAATCGTGAACAATGGCTGGCCAAACGCAAGGCGCTGCGGACCGGGGAGAAGGCCGCGACGCGGCCGCTCGACACCGCGAGGACGAAGACGTGTTCCATACCTGCTCGACCTCACCCCGTTCGGCCGGCAGGAAGACCGGGAAGACTCGCCTGCCGGCTGGCCGCAACGGCTGACCTACGGCTGAATCGCCGAATTTCCGGGCGACTGACCGCCCCATCAATGAACTCATATAACGTTACTGGAGAAACACCATGCGCTTCATGATGCTGATGATCCCCAAGGGTTACGAATCCGCGTCCGCTGGCGCGGCGCCGGATGTCGCCGCCGTGGAGGCGATGATGAAGTACAACACCGAATTGCAGGACGCCGGCGTGCTGCTGGCCCTGGACGGCCTGCACCCGCCCGCCGTCGGTGCGCGCGTCAGTTTCTCGGGCGGCAAACCGGTGATCACCGATGGCCCGTTTCCCGAGGTCAAGGAAGTGCTCGGCGGCTACTGGATGATCCGCGTCAACTCGCGGGCCGAGGCCATCGAATGGGCCAGCCGCTGTCCGGCCGGCGACAATGAGATCATCGAAGTGCGCCAGGTCCAGGAAATGGAGGATTTCCCGGAGGACGTGAAGAAAGCGGCCCAAGGTTTCGACGACATGCACACCCAAGCGTCGATCTGAAGCCGACAGACCCTAAAGTCAGGAGAAAAGCTGATGTCCTACATTGATGGATTTGTGATCCCCCTGCCTGCCGACAAGATCGACGAGTATCGGCGCATTGCGACGCTCGCCGGCCAGGTCTGGCGTGATCATGGCGCGCTCGACTACGTCGAATGCGTGGCCGATGACGTGAAGCCGGGCGAGTTCACCTCATTCCCGCAGAGCGTCAAACTGGAGGCGGGCGAGATCGTGGTGTTCTCGTGGATCCGCTATGAATCGCGCGAACATCGCGATCAAGTCAATGAGGCAGTGATGAAAGACCCCCGGCTTGCCGAGATGATGAATCCCGAGGCGATGCCGTTCGATGGCAAACGCATGATCTATGGTGGCTTCAAGTTGCTCGTACAGGTCTGATCGGAAACGGATCGGGCATGAGTCACAGCGCGGGCGGTGACGACGTGCGGCTCGCGGTGGAAACGATCTACCGCGAGGAATCGCGCCGAGTGCTGGCCACGCTGATCCGTCTGCTCGGCGATTTCGAACTGGCAGAGGAAGCCCTGCACGACGCCTTTGCCGCCGCGGTGGAACAATGGGTGCGGGACGGGATTCCCGCCAATCCCCGGGCCTGGCTGGTCTCTGCCGGACGTTTCAAGGCCATCGATCACATCCGCCGACGTGCCCGCTTCGATGCCTCGCAGGCATTGATCGCCGACCAGCTGATGCCGGACGAGGCTGAAGATCTCGACAACGAGACTCTGGAGGACGACCGTCTGCGCCTGATCTTCACCTGCTGCCACCCGGCCCTGCCCGCCGAGGCACAGATCGCCCTGACGCTACGCGAAGTCTGCGGACTCACCACCGAGGAAATCGCCCGCGCCTTCCTCACCGCGCCTGCGACGCTGGCGCAGCGCATCGTGCGCGCCAAGTCCAAGATCCGTGATGCCCGCATTCCCTACGTCGTGCCCGAACGCAGTCAGCTGGGTGAACGTATCGAAGCCGTACTGCGCGTGATCTATCTGGTGTTCAACGAAGGCTATTCGGCCTCGGCCGGCGACAACCTCACGCGTACCGACCTGTCCGGCGAGGCGATCCGCCTGGGACGCCTGCTGCTGGAACTCCTTCCGGACGCTGAAGTCTGCGGCCTGCTGGCGCTGATGCTGTTGCAGGAATCCCGGCGCACCGCTCGCAGCACCATCGAAGGCGACGTGATCCTGCTCCAGGATCAGGATCGCGGCCTGTGGAACCGCGAGCAGATCGCCGAAGGCATCGGCCTGGTCGAACGGGCCCTGGGCACGCGCCGCTTCGGCCCATATTCCTTGCAGGCCGCGATTGCCGCGGTCCACGCCGAGGCGTCCGCCCCCTCGCAAACCGACTGGCCGCAAATCGTGGGGCTCTACGACGTGCTGCTGCGCATCGAACCCTCGCCCGTGATCGCGCTCAATCGCGCCGTCGCCGTGGCGATGCGCGATGGCCCGGCCGCCGGCCTGGGTCAGATCGACCTCATTCTCGGGCGAGGTGAACTCGCCGACTATCACCTGGCGCACGCCGCGCGCGCGGAACTGTGCCAACGCCTCGGTCACATGGACGAAGCGCGGGCGGCGCTGCGGCGCGCTCTGGAATTGGTACGACAGGCCCCGGAACGGCGGCTGCTGGAAGCCAAGCTCGCGTCGCTGGACAATTGACGCCTGCTTTGATCAACCGAGCCTGATACATTCCCGGCCTTCATATACGGTGCTTCGATCCCCTCGAACGGACCGAACCGACAAGATCCGACCGTGCCAACTGACGCCGCCATCGAAACGCAGGGCCTGCTCAAGCATTTCGGGTCCACGCGTGCCGTGGACGGCATCGACCTGCAAGTGCAGCGCGACAGCATCTACGGCGTACTCGGCCCCAACGGCGCGGGCAAGACCACCGTCGTACGCATGCTGGCGACGCTGTTGCCAGCGGACGGCGGCGAAGCCCGGGTGCTGGGGCACGATCTCGCACGCGAACCCCAGCGCATTCGCGAACTGATCAGCCTCACCGGCCAGTTCGCCTCGGTGGACGAGGACCTCAGCGCATCCGAAAACCTGATTCTGCTGGCGCGCCTGCTCGGCTACTCGCGCGCAGCGGCACGCACCCGCAGCGAATCGTTGCTCGGCGCCTTCGGGCTCGCCGAGGCCGCAAGCCGGCAGGCGAAGCAGTTTTCGGGCGGCATGCGGCGGCGGCTGGACATCGCCGCCAGCCTGGTGTGCCGGCCGCAACTGCTGTTCCTGGACGAGCCGACAACCGGCCTCGATCCGCGCAGCCGCAATCAGGTCTGGGACATCGTGCGCGCCCTGGCCGCGGCCGGCACCACGGTGCTGCTGACCACGCAGTATCTGGAGGAAGCCGATCAGCTCGCCGACCGCATCGCCGTAATCGACCATGGGCGCGTCATCGCCGAGGGCACCAGCGAACAGCTCAAGACCCGCGTCGGCTCCAGCGTGCTGAAACTGCGCTTCGGCACCGTCGCGGACCGCGGACGCGCAGCAGCGCTGCTGGACCTGGAGCCTGAAAGCAGCGCGCAGGCTGACCCGGACCCTCGCGTGCTGGTCGTGCAGTTGCCCGGTTCATCGCAGGCAACGCCATTGCTGACCCGTCTCGCGGCGGCCAATATCGAAGCCTCCGAATTCTCGCTTGGGCAACCGAGCCTGGACGAAGCGTTCTTCGCGCTGACCGGCCAGCCTGCGACCGCCGAAGATAACGACGTGGGCGAGGCGGCATGAGCGCCGACGGCCACCGAATCGATTCCGCCGAAGACGAAGCACTGCACGCCGTGCTCAATACACCGGCGCACATCCGACCCCGCGGTGCGCTGGCCAACACCCTGAGCTTCGCCTGGCGCGCGCTGCTCAAGATCAAGCACACGCCGGAACAGCTGTTCGACATTCTGGTGACGCCGGTCATGTTCACGGTGATATTCACCTACCTGTTCGGCGGTGCCCTGGCCGGCTCGACCGGCGACTATCTCCAGTTTTTGCTGCCCGGCATGCTGGCGCAGACCGTGGTATTCACCACGATCTACACCGGTTTCACCCTCAACGGCGACATCGGCAAGGGCGTCTATGACCGCTTCCGCTCGATGCCGATCTGGTCGCCGGCGCCGATCGTGGGCGCCATGGTCGGCGATCTGATGCGCTATACGATCTCCTCGCTGATCGTGATCATCGTGGGCTTGCTCATGGGCTACCGACCGCCGGCCGGAATACCCGGCGTCATCGGCGCCGTGTTGCTGCTCGATGTGTTCGCGCTCGGCATCGGCTGGATCTTCACCACGATCGGCCTGCTGGTGCGCTCGGCTTCCACGGTGATGACCCTGAGCTGGCTGGCGCTGATGCCGCTGACCTTCGCCTCGAACATCTACGTCGACCCGGCAACGATGCCGGCGTGGCTGCAGGGCTTCGTCAGGATCAATCCGGTGGCGCTGCTGGTCACGGCCATTCGCGGGCTGATGAATGGCAATGTGACGCTCGCCCAACTCGGCTGGGCGGTGTTCGCTCCAGCCGTGATCGCCACGGTCTGTGCACCGCTGACGATGTGGCTGTACCGACGCAAGCGATAGGCCCGCGCATGGATAGGCCACCAACTTCAGCCGATGGACCTGCGCCGCGCTGGCGTCTCGTCGGCCCGGGCCTGGTCGCGGCGGCCACCGGCGTCGGGGCCGGCGATCTCGTCGCCGCACTGGTGGCCGGCTCGCGCTTCGGCTATGCACTGCTATGGGCGGCGGTGGTCGGCTGCCTGCTCAAGATCGTTCTGGTGGAAGGTGCCGGGCGCTGGACGCTGGCGACCGGTCAGACCCTGTTCCAGGGCTGGCACGGCCTCGGGCGCTGGACCAGCGCTTATTTCGCGCCGTACATCCTGATCTGGGGTTTCGTCTACGGTGCGGCCGCGATGACTTCGTCCGGATTGCCGCTGGCGGCGCTGTTTCCGGCCATCGGCCTCAAGACCTGGGCGATCGGCAATGGCCTGCTCGGCGGTCTGCTGGTGTGGTTCGGGCGCTATGCCTTGTTCGAAAAAGTGGTGGCGGTGCTGGTCGGGGTCATGTTCGTCACGGTCGTCGGCGCCGCCGCCGTGACGCTGCCCAATCTCGGACAGATCGCCGCCGGGCTGGTGCCGTCGGTACCGCGGGAGGGCGGCCTGTTCTACGCCCTCGGCTTGGCCGGCGGCGTCGGCGGCACCATCACCCTCGCCGCCTACGGCTACTGGATTCGCGAGAAACACTGGCAAGGTCCGGCCTGGATTCGCGTGATGCGCCTCGACAATACCGTGGCCTATCTGATGACGGGCCTGTTCGTCGCCGCGATGCTGGTGGTCGGAGCCGAACTGCTGCATTCGGCGAACATCGCCCTCGCCGGCGGTGCGCGCGGACTGGTCGATCTTGCCGATGTGCTCGGACAGCGCTACGGCCGCCTCATGGCCGTGGTTTTCCTGCTCGGCTTCTGGGCTTCCTCGTTTTCGTCGCTGATCGGCGTATGGAACGGGGTTTCGCTGATGTTCGCCGACTTCGCCGGCCGGCTCAGACGCCTGCCGGACCATCATCCGGATACGCGTGCCGGCGGTCGCTACTATCGCGGCTACATTCTGTGGCTGAGCTTTCCGCCGATGAGCCTGCTGTTTCTGGACCGGCCTTTCGTGCTGATCATCGGCTACGGTGTGCTCGGCGCGCTGTTCATGCCGTTTCTGGCGATCACCCTGTTGTGGCTGCTCAACAGCAAACGCATCGCCGCGCCCTGGCGAAATGGGCTCAAGGGCAATCTCGGAATGGGCGTCTGCGCCCTGATCTTCTTGGTGCTGTGCCTGGATCAGGTCTGGAAACTTCTGAGCGCTTGAGTGGGGTTCAATACGCTCGCATCGCCGCCGAGCGCGGCCCTGTTGTGCCCTCTGGGAATCGTAGTCCTCCATGAGCCCTCTGCCGGAGGGAGACGGAGAATATTGTTGTTGGCAATACCCGCAATTATCACGTGGGTCGACGAATAGGATAGGAATGAAAACAATCGAGCCACTAAAAATGCTCTGTTTCAGCGGCTACGCGAGCCTGATGGCGGTAATGCCCTGGCCCGCGGCCAGCGCGGTCGAATCGATCTGGCCACAGAGCGGAATCGACGCCCCCGAACTCGGCGGGCGCCTGCAATACGACCTGAACCTGTTCGACAACGACGACCGGGGCGACAAGAACACCAGTGGGACGGAGATTCGTCGGGTATGGCTGGGCGTCTCCGGCAAGCTTTACGATTTCGACTACACGATCGAGTTCGATTTCGCCGACAACGACGCCGTGGCCAAGTCGGTGTTCCTCGCCCACCGGCTTGGGCCGGGCACACTGAGCATCGGTCAATTCAAACAGGCCTTCTCGCTCAATGACGTGACGAGTTCCAAGTACACGACGTTCACGGAGCGCAGCTACCTGGCGCAAACCCTGGCGCCGTCCTTCCAGACCGGCATCGGCTATCTCGGCGCGATCGGCCACAGCAGCTTTTCGGGCACGGTCTACAACCTCGACAACAACGATCCCGACGCCGCCGACGGCATGGGCGGTTCGATCCGTCTCACCACCGCCCCCGTGCTCAGCGACCGCCGCGTGGTTCATCTCGGCGGCTCGTTCGCCTATGAGGCCTACGGCGAAAACAATGACGGCCCGCAACCGGTCCTGTTCCGGGTACGTCCGGCCGGGCATATGTCCGATGCGTCGCGCACCACCCTGCTCGCGTTCGACGACGGCAGCGACGTCGACGGTTACAAGTACTCGATCGAGTTTGCCGCGGTGATGGGGCCGTTCTCGTTCCAGTCCGAATACGGTGGCGCCGACTACGAAAACGACTCGGCCGACGGAAAGATCCAGACCTACTACGGCTATGTCAGCTATTTCCTGACCGGCGAGCATCGCGCCTACAGCGCCAAGTCCGGCGCCTTCTCCCGGGTCAGCCCCGGCGCCGCGAGCGGGGCCTGGGAGCTTGCCGCGCGCTACGACCTCATCAACGGCAAGCAGCATGGCGCGGCGGCCGGCGAGATCGAAGTCGAGGGCCTGACGCTGGGCGTGAACTGGTACATGAACCCCTATGTACGCGTCATGCTCGACTACACCGACAGTCATATCGAGGATCGCGATTCCGGTGCGACGCTCGACGACACGCAGGCGCTGACCGCAAGGCTGGCGCTGGAGTTCTAAGCGAACGATCGCATCACGGGCCTGAACCGCCTGACGGAACCCCGCGGCTATTCCGTGCGCGAGCCTTCGTAGCGCAGACAATAGCCGTAGGTGTTCCAGTCCGGTTCGCTGTTTTCGCTGTTGCGGAATACTTCGTTGCGGGACAGGTTGGCTTCGAAGTTCGGGCGCTTGCAGTTCGCCGCCGAATCCACGCCGATCAGGTAGCCGAAGCCGTTGTCCTGAAACACATTGTGCTCGAAACGATTGCCGTGGCTCATGCTGTTGTCCCAGCACAGCACCGGATCGCGATAGCGGATCGAGCAGGTGAGGTAGATGCCGGCGCCGGCATTGCCCTCGAAACGATTGTTGCGGAAGGTGTTGCTGTTGGCATCGGCCAGATAGACGCCGTGAGAGCCGTTGCCGATGAAGCGGTTATCCTCGATCACGCTGTTTTCGAGAAACTCGGTGGTGATGCCGGCAGCCACGTTGTCCTGCAACAGGTTGCCGCGAATCACGGTCCTGCCGCCGCGGTTGAGCGAGATGCCATCCCAGGCCGCGTGGCTCACCACGTTGTCGACGATCGTGATCTGACTGCTGTGATATTCGGTGAGGATACAGGCGCTGCGGCAATCGCTGACCTGCAACTCGCGCACGGTGACCCGTTCGCCGGCGCGCACCACCACCACGCTGTTGCGCAGATACGGGAATTCGGCGTGCAGCTCGCTGCCGTCCGGACCACTGCCGATCAGACGCATCTTTTCCAGGGTCACGTCATGAATCCGGCGCCCCGGCGTCTCCTTGCGATAGTCGCCCACCACGATCGCCGGAGTCTCCGCGCCGTCGTGCAGGCGAATCACCGTTTCGACGCCCTGCCCGCGCAGCGTGAATCCGTCGCGCGTGATATTGACGAAGTTATCCAGCAGGTATTCGCCACCGGCCAGGCACAACGTGGCCGGGTCGGCCTGCTTGCCTGCGCGGTCAATGGCGGCCTGTAGATCATCGCCAGGCGCCGCATTGGCCGTGCACGCGCCGGTCTGCGTCGATTGCGCCCAACTCGGCATCGCTGCGACGAGGCCGAACAGCAGCAGGCAATGCCAGGCAGGCTTAGCAAGGTGTCTCACTTGGATGTCTTGAATGCCGAGCGCGTCGAAGTTGACGCCACCGCTTGATACCAACTGACAACTGAAGGCTGCCTGAGCGCTTTCAAGCTCACAAGAGGAAGGGGGCCTGCGCCCCCTTCCCGACCGCTCGTTTCACGCTACCGACTCAATCGAGTCATTGCTGATAGGTGAAGCCGAAGCCACGTTGCGTTTCCGGAGCCGGCTGCTGCTTCAGAGCAGACGAGCCGCCAATGGCAATGGTCTTGACGACGGCACCGTCGAACGGCGTAGCAGCGAGCGCGTGGCCGACCTCGACACGAGACTGTTCCAGGAACGCGGCCATGTCGATCATCAGGATGGCCGGCGCGCTCGACAGCAGGAACCCGTAACTCTGACTATCGGCAATCGCCTGAACCACGCCGACGGCATGCGGATCGCGCGAATAGCTGTATTCGCTGCCAGTCGGCGAGTAGACCGCCCAGTCGGTCATGCCGACCCAGGTATCGCCGGCCGGATTCATCGGATCGTCGAGTTCGCCAACCATGATGGTGGTCGAATATCCGGCCATGAACAGCGCGAGATGAGTCTGGGAGTCCACCGCCGCACCACTGAGAACCGGATAGACGCTCTCATCCTGGGTGTTGAGCACTACCGTTTGCGCCGCCCCGCTGATACTGAAGGTCTCCGTGTCGTCATCAAACACAAAACTGGCGGAGTCGTTCATGTCAAGAAACGCGACGTAAGGGGTGTCCTCGCCGGTCAGAATGCCGACATTGAACGTGCTGTCGACCGCACCGGCATCGACGATGCCGAACGGGTAGCCTTCGCCGCCGTTGGGTACCGCGAATTGTTCCTGGAACTGATCGTCGTCCATGGCGTAGGCACGCTTCTCCACGAGATTGACCAACTGCAGTCCGCCGCCGCTGCCGGCGCCGTAATTCGGGGAGAACAGCAAATCCGCGCCGGCGTTGCCGCCGATATTCTCCGCGATCAGCTGCCCACCGACGAGGTCGATCGGCGTGCCCAGTTCGAAGGTGGAATAGTCGAACGGATAGTAACCATCACCCGTGGCCAGCCACACTACACCGCGGGTCGGGTCCGGAATGCCGCTGGAAATATAGGCGCTGCCCCCCGAGAACCCCGTGACAGTCTCCAAGGAATCGGCCAGGTCGACGTCCGCCAGCACAGTCTCGCCGGCCACGTCGGCGAGCACGACTCGCGCCTGACTGTAGTCGTACAGCACCAGCTGTGGCGTCGCCGCGCCAGGAACCGCGATCACACCACCGATATTGGTGAGTGGCGTATCGAGTGCCGCCAGGGACTCGTTGAGCTCGGTCAGCGGCAGCAGAACCGGATTCTCCGGATCGGTCATGTCGATCGCCTTGATCCCGTTTTCGCGGGCGGCAATATAGACAATCTGTGTACCCGCCGAGGTGATCACCGTAACGGCGCCCGAGGAGCCGATCTGCAGTGCCGCCGATTCGGGCGCCGCCTCGACGATAGCGCCGCGGACGTCCTCGACCACCGCCGGATCGAGTTCAACATCGTTGGCCGCCAGAATCGTCATCAGATTGGCCGGATCGATGTAGGACGACAAGGCACCCAGGAAATCCGAGGTTGTGAGCGTGATCGGTGCGGGATCGTCCTCGCCGAACAAAACCGGTGCCTCGTGATCGCGCCCGTCGGGCTCGCCATCGCGCAGATCCTGCGCAATCGCTCTGAGGACTTCGCCCGGGTTGCGCGCCAACCGGCGGCCAAGTTCCTGGAACGAGCCAATCACCAGGCCAACGCGCGCGCCGTTTCCGGCACCGCTCAGGAAGTCCGGGCGGAGGCCGGAAAACGCAGGGGCATCACCCGAGAATCCGTACAAGGATTTGATTTCGTCTTCGGCCTGCCCCGAAGCTTCGGAGAACGCCTTGGCCGAGCTGGCTTCGGACAGCAGCGCGCTGGCACGACTGTCCACCAGCGTGGTCAGGGGCGTGATCACGATGTCGCTGAGGCCCGCTTCCGGAACCTCGTCCAGCATCACGCTCAGTAACTGGCTGGAGTAGGTCTTGGTGATTTCAGCTTCGCTGGTATAGGTGCCGCCCGTGGATTTGAGGCGTACCGCGCCGGTCGGAACGGCATCCAGTTCAAGCGAGAACGTGCCGTCAGCGGACGTACTGGCCGTTCCGAGTTCGGCACCGTCACCACCGCCGCTTTCCACGGAATAGGCGACGACCGTCGCGCCATCGACCGGACCGTCCACAACCGTGCCCGAAATCGTGACACTTTCGTCGGACGGTGGCGGCTCATCCATACCACCACCGTTGCTGCCCCCATCACATGCCGCAAGAATCAGGCACAAAGACAGACCCAAAAAAACCCTGCTGAAATGCTTATTCACTGCAATCTCCCTGCAATATCCACGATTGAATCGCGGACAGACATTCCGCCGTCGCAATCAACAGCGGTTACCCTTTTGCTGCTTCATAGGCTTAGGTTCATGGATTTACGGCGATTTCCTTCGAATCCGGACAGAATCCGGGAGACCCACACCAATTCAGCCAAAGCCGGCCATCGCGATAGACACGTCCGGTGCGGTTCAGGTCGGTTTCCTCGTTTTCAATCCTGCGATGAACGTTCTGGATATCGCCAAGAGCGAAATCGCGGCCCAGTTCAAAGTCCTGCAATAGCACCAAGGCGCGATAGGCCTTGTTCAGTTCGAGCGCCCGCTGCCGAGACGGAACGATCAGATCGCGGATGTCTCCATGGCCTTCGCGACCAGCGGCGCGAAGGCGCGCCATGTCGAGATCGCCACCGGAGAAGAATCTCGTTAGCAATTCGTCGTTGGCTCTGAATTCGTCGCCGCCGCGCACGCGCTCGAAATAGGTCCGATATTCCCCGTGAGGCAGGCGTACCTGGGGAACATCCTGTATTCCGGCCAGGTTCTGGTGCGCCCATCCGTCCGCCCCTGGCACCTTGCGCGGAAATCCGAAGGTCTGATCCACCGTTACCCCAAGCGTCGAATGGCAGCCCATGCAGTACATGTGCTCTTCACGCGTCTGCAGCCGCAGCAGTCCGTCGCTATCCTCGATGTAGCCTTGCAGCAACCAGCCAAAGCTGTTGATAAGCCCGGTCTGCGCATTGCCGCCGAAGCGAGGCGGCGCACCGACCTCCTTTTCGCGCTGTTCGGCCTCGTAGCGAATGCGCGTGATGGCCTCATCGATCTCGTAACGCTTGGACGCGTAGCGCAGTTCCTTGAGCCGGGCACTCAAAAGTGATCCTTCATCGGGATCAACGTAACGAACCGTATGTACGAACTCGGTTCCCAGCGGATATTGGTAGCGGCGCACTTCCACGTCGTCTGCGGCCCCCACGTATGCGGCAGGCAGTCCGTGCAAACGGGTGACCCGGGTTTCGAGGGTGCCGTCGCCGTCGAGATCCAGACCGGCAACCACCTCGTTCAGCGGCTCGACCGTTCGCTGAACCGCGGCATTGCCGATACGCTCATCCTGCGTCATCGCGAGTTCGAGAATCGCAAGATTGATCTTGTAGATCTCTCGCGAATCAGTGCCTGACGCGGTCTGCCGAAACCGGCGCGGCAAGCGGATCAGAATGTCATCGGTCGAGCCGTTGGTGGGCCAGAACGTACCCGGAAAGGGCTTGAACCGAAATGCGCGCCACTGAGTTCCGTCGACCGCGAAGCCCTCAGCGTCGAATCCCTGAGCCAAGTCGACATCGGGGCGCCATCCCAGATACTTAGACCGCTCCGCGAGTGCTTCGCGCAAAGGGCTGTAGTTGTCCTGCCTGATGTAGTCGAGGATCTCGCGATCGCTTATCGCGTCGACGAGCTCGTGGCGACGATCCGAGCCGAAAAGATTGCTCCAGTGATTGGTCTTGCCGGCCTCGCTGAACGCATAGGCCTCCTGCAGGTCGGCATCGGCCATGAAATTCTGACCGTTCGCATCGGTGTGGCAGGTCCAGCACGGATTCGAGACGCCCGCCGTCTTGGTGTAGCACTGCGGCGGAATCACGGCCTCGATGTTGTCGATCTTGCGGTCACGCAAGCGCATGCGTTCGAGTGGGTCGTAGCGCACATCGCGCCGTTCCGCACTCTCCATGGCCGCGACACGCGGCATCGGCCAAAGCAGCGCGGACGCGATGCTGACCAGCAGCCCGGCCGACAACGACCAAGGAACGAATGCGGCACTCAGACGAAATTTCCTCACGCTCACAAAAATCCCCCTTCCCCTGCGGGACCGTCGAGTCGCAGGGAAGGGGGATTCTGGACGCGAACGATTTCTTTGAATATCCCCTAGAAAGGGTAGCTCGATCGGTTTTTGTGATCTGAATCTCGAAGAATTGAACCACTTCTTCGCGATGACACAATCAGCAGGTCGGGAAGCGGTGATCGTGAGCCCGTTCGAGACTCAGGTCACAACAAGCCTGGTCTGGTATTCGGGGCGCCGCCAGATTTCCTGTCGCATCACACGGCTCAGTACAGCCACCGCGTCCCAAACGTCGCAGTAGCGGGTGTACAGCGGCGTGAACCCGAATCGCAATACGTCCGGTGCGCGAAAATCGCCGACCACGCCCTGTGCGATCAGGGCCTGCATGATCGGCCAAGCCTGTTCGTGGGACAGGCAGATTTGTGAACCTCGGCGCGCCGCGTCACTGGGCGAGGCCAGCTGCAAACCGCAGTCCTTGCATTGGCTCGCAACCAGGAACAGAAACAACTCGCACTGACGCAGCGACTTGGCGCGCAGCTGCGCCATCGAAGCCTCCAGCAACAAATCCACGCCGACTTCCAGCGCGCTCATCGCCAGGACCGACGGCGTGCCGCACAACCAGCGTGCGATGCCCTCGGCGGGGCGATAGCCGGTTTCGAACGCGAACGGCGCCGCATGCCCGAACCAGCCCGACAGTGGCGTGGCCGCGTGCTGATGACGCTGCGCCACGTAGAGAAACGCCGGTGCGCCGGGACCGCCATTGAGATATTTGTAACCGCAGCCGACCGCGAAGTCGGCACCGGCGTCATCCACGGCGAGCGGCACCGCACCGGCCGAATGCGCCAGATCCCAGAGCATCAGCGCACCGGCCCCGTGAACCGCCTGCGTGGTCGCCGCCAAATCCCACAACCGCCCGCTGCGGTAGTTGACGTGCGTGAGCATGACCACGGCGACGGACGCGTCGAGTGCTGCAGGCAGGTCTTCGGGCGAGTCGATCAGGCGCAGTTGGTAGCCGCCGCCGAGCTGTGCGATCAGACCTTCGGCGATGTACAGGTCGGTCGGGAAATTGCCGCGCTCGGAGACGATGACGCGGCGCTGCGGCTGCAATTTCAGGGCGGCGGACAGCGCCTTGTAGACGTTGATCGAGGTCGAATCCGCCGCCACGGTCTGTCCCGGCGCGGCGCCGATCAGGCGGCCGATCTTGTCACCGACGCGCTGCGGGATGTCGACCCATCCGTTGCGGTTCCAGCTGCCGATGAGGTCCTGCCCCCATTCGCGTCGGGTGACCTCGGCCAGACGCGCCGCCGTGGCCCTGGGCAGCGCGCCCAGGGAATTTCCGTCCAAATAGATCAGCCCGGCCGGCAGCTCGAATTGCTCTCGGAACGGGCGGAGCGGGTCTTCCCGATCCAGCGCCTCGCAATCCTCGCGCTTCATAGCTGCGTCCGCACTTCCCACAGTTCGGGAAACAGTACGGTATCGAGTGCACTCTTGAGATAGCCGACACCGGCGGTGCCCCCGGTGCCGCGTTTGAAACCGATGATGCGGCGCACGGTATTCATGTGACGAAAGCGCCATTGCTGAAACCAGTCTTCGAGGTCCACCAGCTTTTCGGCCAGTTCGTACAAGTCCCAGTAGCGCTTCGAATCGCCATAGATCGCCAGCCAGGCCGCCAAGACGCTGGCGTCGCTGCGGTGCGGCACGCGCAGATCCCGCTGCAGGACCGCGTCGTCGAGTTCGAAGCCACGCCGCACCAGCAGGCGAATCGCCTCGTCGTACAGACTGGGGGCGGCCAGCTCCGCATCCAGGCGCGCCGCCAGATCGGCGCGGTGCCGGTGCGGCTCGATGAGCGGCGCCAGCTTGTTGCCGAGCATGAATTCCAGCTCGCGGTACTGCGCGGACTGGAAGCCCGAGGACTGTCCCAAGGCCTCCCGGAAGCTGCTGTAGTCGGCCGGCGTCATCGTCGACAGCACATCCCAGGACTGGATCATCTGCGCCTGGATGCGCGACACCCGTGCAAGGTTCTTGGAGGCCGGCTCCAGCCGGTCCGTGCGGATCGCCTCGCGCGCGGCGCGCAGTTCGTGCAGCGCCAGCTTGAGCCACAGCTCCGTGGCCTGATGAATGATCACGAACAGCAGTTCGTCGTGACGATCGCTCAGCGGCTTTTGCGCCGCCAGCAGCGTATCCAGCTGCAGGTAATCGCCATAGCTCATCGCCTGGCTGAAGTCGGTATGGGCGCCAGCGCCCGGGTCTTGGCTGCTCGTGTCTGAAGTCATGTCAGCGCATTCAATGGAATTGCGCCGAGGATACGCCAGCGGCGTGTTGTGCTCGTAGGCAGGCTTTGCGTCTTTGCGCGAAACCCAAAAACCTCTCACTCCAGCGCACAACGGCCTACTGCAAACCCGCCTCGCGCAACCAGCGCCATAAAGTCGTTCGCGAGATGCCGAACTGCGCGGCCAGCTTGGCGCGATCGCCGGCGCTGCGTTGCAGCGCCTGTTGCAGTTGCGCGCGGTCCGGCCGCCGCGCGGAGCCGGGCGTCACGCGGGGCGGCGCCGGCCGCGCCGTCAGCTCCGGCGCATGCCGTTGCAGCAGGCCGGCGTCGATCGAGAGCTGGCCGCTGGCGCGCGTGATGACCGCCAGACGTTCCATGAGATTGCGCAGTTCACGCACATTGCCGGGCCAGTCGTGCGCTTCGAGCAAGGCCAGCGCGGAGGCGTCCAGCTCCGGCATGACCTCGCCGGCCTGCTGAGCGCCGGCCTGCAGGAAGTGTTCGGCCAGCATCGCCACGTCCTGCCGGCGCCGGGCCAGGCCCGGCAAGGCGATACGCAGCACATTGAGCCGGTAGTAGAGATCGCGGCGAAAGCCGCCCTCCTCCACCATCTCCTCGACAGGGCGATGCGTGGCCGCGATCACGCGCACGTCCACCGCCACCGGTCGCGACGAACCGACGCGCAGCACCTCGCGTTCTTCGAGCACGCGCAGCAGGCGCGTCTGCAAGGGCAGCGGCATTTCTCCGATTTCGTCCAGGAACAGGGTGCCGTGGTGCGCGGATTCGATCAGGCCGATGCGCCCGCCGCGCCGCGAGCCGGTGAACGCCCCTTCCTCGTACCCGAACAGTTCGGCTTCCAGCAGGGATTCGGCGACCGCCCCGCAGTTGACGGCGACGAAGGCATTGGCCGCGCGTCCGCTGGCCTGATGCAGGGCCTGGGCGACCAGTTCCTTGCCGGTGCCGGTATCGCCTTCGATCAGCACCGTGGCCTCGGCGCCGGCGTAGATCGCCACCGCCTCGCGGACCTGAACCGCGGCTTCGCTGTGCCCGAGGAAGCCGTCCGCCGCCGCCCTGGGATTGCCGCCCCGACGTGCGGCGCGTCGCGGTGCCGGGCGTTCGCGGCTACCGCTGCCACGCACCAGCCCGGCGATGTCCAATGCGCTCTCGAAGGCCGTGCGAATCGAATCCGCCGAATACAGCAGCAGACCCGAAACCCCGGCCTGCTCGGCCAGTTCGACCACCAGCCCGGTGCCGACGATGGCCTTGACGCCGCGATTGACCAGCTCCGCGACGCGGTTGCGCGCATCTTCGGCGGTGACGAAGGCGCGTTGCTCGATCGGCAGCTCGAACATGCGGCGGAATTCGGCGAAGGCCGGCATGTCGGTTTCGTGCGTGACCACGCCGATACGGTCGGACAGCGAACGCGCACGCGACAGCGCCTGCATCAGATCGAAACCGCTGGCGCGGATCAGCACCACCGGTTTGTCGACGCGGTGCTTGAGATAGGCGCCGTTGGAGCCGGCCGAGATCAGCACATCGCATTCCTCGCCGGCGCGGCGACGTACCTGGCGCACCGCGTCCTCGAAGCCGAGGTTGACCATCTCGATGCGCGCGCGGTCCCCGAACTCGGGCACCACGTCGCCGATCAGCGTGGACAGGCGCGACACGCTGACGGCCCACAACACCGGATCGCGCGCCGCGTCGTCGCGGCTGCGCAGGCGCTTGCTGGCGGGCGTGGAGGCCAAGGCGTGCTCCGAAACAATGAAACCGATATGTTACACATGAAACAGAAATGAAACATCGACGGCGCCCCGGACCAGCGGGCCGGAGTCCACCCCGGTTTTCGAATTCAACTCAACTTATTGTTTTTATTGTTGAAAAATTGTCTTCCAGGCGGCGATTCGGGCCGCAAGGTGAGCTGGCACGCTGCTTGACACTACTAGCCGGCAAACCCTTTTTCCCGTCCTCCAGGAGCATTCCATGAGCGACATGACGTCCCCCGGCGCGCGTTTCCGCCAAGCGGTGGAAATCGAGCAACCGCTGCAGGTCGTCGGCGCGATCACGGCCTACGCCGCCAAGCTCGCCGAAGCCACCGGATTCAAGGCGGTTTACCTGTCCGGCGGTGGCGTAGCCGCCAATTCGCTGGGCATTCCCGACCTTGGCATCAGCACGATGGAAGACGTGCTGACCGACGCCGACCGCATCACCAATGCCACGTCGCTGCCGCTGTTGATCGACATCGACACCGGCTGGGGCGGCGCCTTCAACATCGCACGCACGATCAAGGCCTGCATCAAGGCCGGCGTGGCCGCAGTGCATATCGAGGATCAGGTCGGCCAGAAGCGCTGCGGGCATCGCCCCGGCAAGGAAGTGGTCACCAAGGCGGAGATGGTCGACCGCGTCAAGGCGGCCGTGGATGCCAAGACCGACCCCGACTTCGTGGTGATGGCACGCACCGACGCCGCCGCCGTCGAAGGCATCGATTCGGCGATCGAACGCGCCATCGCCTACGTCGAAGCGGGCGCGGACATGATCTTCCCGGAAGCGATGAAGACCCTGGATGATTACAAGCGCTTCAAGGCAGCGGTTAAAGTACCGATCCTGGCCAACCTCACGGAGTTCGGTTCCACCCCGTTCTTCACCACCGACGAGCTGCGCTCGGTGAACGTGGATATCGCGCTGTACTGCTGCGGCGCCTATCGCGCGATGAACGCGGCGGCGCTGAACTTCTACGAGACCTTGCGCCGCGAAGGCACGCAGAAAAACGTGGTCGACACCATGCAGTCCCGTGCGGACCTGTACAAGTATCTTGGCTATCACGCCTACGAGGACAAGCTCGACGAGCTGTTTTCGCAGGCCAAGAACAAGTAAAGGAGACATCTGATGAGCGATACCCCCGCCCCGACCTTCAAACCGAAGAAATCCGTTGCCCTGTCCGGCACCGCCGCGGGCAATACCGCGCTGTGCACCGTCGGCCGCAGCGGCAACGACCTGCACTACCGTGGCTACGACATTCTCGACGTCGCCGAGGCCTGCGAGTTCGAGGAAATTGCCTACCTGCTGGTTCACGGCAAGCTGCCGACCGTGGCCGAACTGCGCGGCTACAAGGCCAAGCTCAAGGCCTATCGCGGCCTGCCGATCGCGGTCAAGACCGCGCTGGAACAGCTGCCGCCGTCGGCCCACCCGATGGACGTGATGCGCACCGGCGTCTCCGTGCTCGGCTGCGTGCTGCCGGAGAAGGACGACCACAATCACCCCGGCGCGCGCGACATCGCCGACCGCCTGATGGCGAGCCTGGGTTCGATGCTGCTGTACTGGTACCACTACGCCGTCAACGGCAAGCGCATCGAGGTGGAAACCGACGACGATTCCATCGGCGGCCACTTCCTGCATCTGCTGCACGGCGAGAAGCCCAGGGATTCCTGGGTGCGCGCGATGCACACCTCGCTGGTGCTCTACACCGAGCACGAGTTCAACGCCTCCACCTTCACCTCGCGCGTGGTCGCGGGCACGGGTTCGGACATGTACTCGGCGATCTGTGGCGGCATCGGCGCGCTGCGCGGCCCCAAGCACGGCGGTGCCAACGAAGTGGCCTTCGAGATCCAGAAGCGCTACGACAATCCGGATGAAGCCGAGGCCGACATCAAGGCCCGCGTCGAGAAGAAGGAAGTCGTGATCGGCTTCGGTCACCCGGTGTACACGGTGTCCGATCCGCGCAACAAGGTCATCAAGAAGGTCGCCAAGGAACTGTCCGAGGAAGAAGGCGCGATGAAGATGTACAACATCGCCGAACGCCTGGAAACGGTGATGTGGGACATCAAGAAGATGTTCCCCAACCTGGACTGGTTCAGCGCCGTGAGCTACCACATGATGGGCGTGCCCACCAACATGTTCACGCCGCTGTTCGTGATCGCCCGCACCGCCGGCTGGAGCGCGCACATCATCGAGCAGCGCATCGACGGCAAGATCATCCGCCCGTCCGCGAACTACACCGGCCCGGAAGACCAGAAGTTCGTGCCGATCGGCGAGCGCGTTTAAGTCACGCCAAGCGCTTCCCTTCTCCCCAAGGGAGTCGGTGTCCCGAAGGGACGGATGAGGGCGCTGTTTCTTCGTACGGCCAACCACCGTTGCGAAGAAAAGCGCCCTCACCCCCAGCCCCTCTCCCGATGGGAGAGGGGAGATTCTTGATAAAGACGTCCACCCCGGATGCAACCATGAATACAAAGTTTCGCAAACCTCTTCCCGGCACCCAGCTGGACTACTTCGACACGCGCGCCGCGGTGGATGCGATCGAGCCAGGCGCTTACGACAAGCTGCCGTACACCTCGCGCGTGCACGCCGAGAACCTCGTGCGCCGCGCCGATCCGGACATGCTGGACGCCTTTCTGGGCCAGCTGATCGGCCGCAAGCGCGACCTCGATTTCCCGTGGTTTCCGGCGCGCGTGGTCTGCCATGACATTCTCGGCCAGACCGCACTGGTGGACCTCGCCGGCCTGCGCGACGCGATCGCGGACATGGGCGGCGACCCGGCCAAGGTGAACCCGGTGGTGCCCACGCAGCTGATCGTGGATCACTCGCTGGCCGTGGAGCACGGCGGCTTCGACAAGGACGCCTTCGAGAAGAACCGCGCCGTCGAGGACCGCCGCAACGAGGACCGCTTCCACTTCATCAACTGGACCAAGAAGGCGTTCAAGAACGTCGACGTGATTCCGCCCGGCAACGGCATCATGCACCAGATCAATCTGGAGAAGATGTCGCCGGTCGTGCACGCGCGCGACGGTGTCGCCTTCCCGGACACCCTGGTCGGCACCGACAGCCACACCCCGCATGTGGACGCCCTGGGCGTGATCGCCGTCGGCGTGGGCGGCCTGGAGGCCGAAAGCGTGATGCTCGGCCGCGCCTCCTGGATGCGCCTGCCTGACATCATCGGCGTGGAGCTCACCGGCAAGCCGCAACCGGGCATCACCGCCACCGACATCGTGCTGGCGATCACCGAATTCCTGCGCAAGGAAAAGGTCGTCGGCGCCTACCTCGAATTCTATGGCGAAGGCGCTTCCGCACTGACCCTGGGCGACCGCGCCACCATCTCCAACATGACGCCGGAATTCGGCGCCACCGCGGCGATGTTCTCGATCGACGACAAGACCCTCGACTACCTCAAGCTCACCGGGCGCGAGGACGAGAACGTCCGGCTGGTCGAGATCTACGCCAAGCAGGCCGGCCTGTGGTCGGACAGCCTCAAGACCGCCGAATACGAGCGCGTGCTGACGTTCGATCTTTCGAGCGTGGTGCGCAACATGGCCGGCCCGTCCAACCCGCACAAGCGCCTGCCGACCTCGGCGCTGAACGAGCGCGGCATCGCCGCCAAGTGGGAAGAAGTGCCGGGTGAAATGCCGGACGGCGCCGTGATCATCGCCGCCATCACCAGCTGCACCAACACCTCCAACCCGCGCAACGTCATCGCCGCGGGCCTGCTGGCGCGCAATGCCAACGCCAAGGGCCTGGTGCGCAAGCCCTGGGTCAAATCCTCGCTGGCGCCCGGCTCCAAAGCCGTGCAGCTGTATCTGGAAGAGGCCAGGCTTTTGTCCGAGCTGGAGAATCTCGGCTTCGGCATCGTCGCCTTCGCCTGCACCACGTGCAACGGCATGAGCGGCGCGCTGGACCCGAAGATCCAGCAGGAAATCATCGACCGCGACCTCTACGCCACCGCCGTGCTCTCCGGCAACCGCAATTTCGACGGCCGTATCCACCCCTACGCCAAGCAGGCCTTCCTCGCCTCCCCGCCCCTGGTCATCGCCTACGCGATCGCCGGCACCATCCGCTTCGACATCGAAAAGGACGCGCTGGGCACGGACACCGATGGCAAGCCGGTCTATCTGGCGGACATCTGGCCGGACGATGCGGAAATCGATTCCATCATCGAACAGAGCGTCAAGCCCGAGCATTTCCGCTCGGTCTACGACCCGATGTTCAATTTCAAGTTCGTCGAGGACGAAGGGCTGAGCCCGCTCTACGACTGGCGCCCGCAGAGCACCTACATCCGCCGCCCGCCGTACTGGGAAGGCGCGCTGGCCGGCGAACGCTCGCTCACCGGCATGCGGCCGCTGGCGGTGCTGCCGGACAACATCACCACCGATCATCTGTCGCCCTCGAACGCGATCCTGCTCGACAGCGCCGCCGGCGAGTACCTGCACAAGATGGGCTTACCGGAGGAGGACTTCAATTCCTACGCCACCCATCGCGGCGATCACCTCACCGCGCAGCGCGCCACCTTCGCCAACCCCAAGCTCATCAACGAAATGGCGGTGGTGGACGGCCAGGTCAAGCAGGGTTCGCTGACCCGCATCGAGCCGGAAGGCCAGGTCGTGCGCATGTGGGAAGCGATCGAAACCTACATGCAGCGCAAGCAACCGCTGATCATCATCGCCGGCGCCGACTACGGCCAGGGCTCCTCACGCGACTGGGCCGCCAAGGGCGTGCGTCTGGCCGGGGTGGAGGCGATCGCGGCCGAAGGCTTCGAGCGCATTCACCGCACCAACCTGATCGGCATGGGCGTGCTGCCGCTGGAATTCCAGCCCGGCACCACGCGCAAGACCCTGGGTCTGGACGGCACCGAAACCTACGACGTGGTCGGCGCACGCACCCCGCGCGCCACGCTGACGCTGGTGGTGCATCGCAAGAACGGCGAAACGGTCGAGGTTCCGGTGACCTGCCGTCTGGATACCGGCGAAGAAGTCTCGATCTACGAAGCCGGCGGCGTGCTGCAACGATTTGCCCAGGACTTCCTGGCCTCGTCGAAAGCGGCCTGAGTTGTTCGACTAAGGGGTGTAACAACCCCCTTGGTCGACCATCAGGAGACGACATCATGGCTGGAACCGTTCGCTTGCATCGCGTCATTCGGACCACCCCGGAAAAACTGTATCGCGCATTTCTGGACCCGGAAGCCCTTGCCAAGTGGCTACCGCCGCATGGCTTTACCTGCAAGGTGCACGAGATGGACGCGCGGGTCGGTGGCGGCTACCGCATGTCCTTCACCAATTTCTCTACCGGGAACAGTCACTCGTTCGGCGCCCGCTACACGGAGCTGAGCCCGAATGAGCGCATTTGCCATACCGATCGTTTCGATGATCCCGGCATGCCCGGAGAAATGCAGGTCACCGTGACCTTCAAGGCCGTAGCCTGCGGAACCGAAATCGACATCATCCAGGAAGGGATTCCGGACCTGATCCCGACCGAATTCTGCTATCTCGGTTGGCAGGAATCGCTGCACCTGCTGGTGCAACTGGTCGAGCCGGATATCCCCGATGGCGACTGAAGTTTGCGCCGTCGCCACGCGCTCGCTCCGGGCCAGGGCCTCCGCTAGCGCTCATGACAATCTTTGCCAAACCGAGTGATGCCATGGCCTCGACGAACATCTCCCAGCCCGGCGCGGGTGGACGTGTGGTGGGCGCTCCATGCACAGCACGATATCCCGGCGTGGATCGGGGAACCTGGATGAGTCCGCTCGACCATCCCCGGCACGCCGGAACTCCCGCCCCTCCGCCCCCTACAGACGCAAGCAATCGCGCACTGTACCCCTAGACCTGCCAATCAACTCAGCACTGACCATCATGAGCCACAAGCCGCAAATCAAGATTCCCGCCACCTACATGCGCGGCGGCACTTCCAAAGGCACGTTCTTCAAGCTCACGGACCTGCCCGAGCCCTGCCAGGTGCCGGGCCAGGCGCGCGACCAGCTGCTGCTGCGCGTGGTCGGCAGCCCTGACCCCTACGGCGCGCAGATCGACGGCATGGGCGGCGCCACTTCGTCGACCAGCAAGACCGTGATCCTGTCCAGGAGCGAGCAGCCGGGGCATGACGTGGACTATCTGTTCGGTCAGGTCTCGATCGACAAGGCCTTCATCGACTGGAGCGGCAACTGCGGCAACCTGTCCGCCGCCGTGGGGCCGTTCGCCATCCGCAACGGCCTGATCGACCCCGCGCGTGTGCCGAAGGACGGCCTGTGCGAAGTCCGCATCTGGCAGGCCAACATCAAGAAAACCATCATCGCCCAGGTGCCCATGAGCAATGGCGAAGTCCAGGAAACCGGCGACTTCGAACTCGACGGCGTGACCTTCCCCGCCGCCGAAATCCAGGTGGAGTTCGTGGACCCGGCGGACGACGGTGAGGACGGCGGCTCGATCTTCCCCACCGGCAAGCTGGTCGACGATCTGGAAGTGCCCGGCGTCGGCTCGCTCAAGGCGACGATGATCAACGCCGGCATCCCCACCATCTTCATCAACGCCGACGCCATCGGCTACAGCGGCACCGAACTGCGCGATGCGATCAACAACGACGCCAAGGCACTGGCGATGTTCGAGACCATCCGCGCCTACGGCGCCGTGCGCATGGGCCTGATTCAGGACCTTGCCGAAGCCGCCCAGCGCCAGCACACCCCCAAGGTCGCGTTCGTCGCGCCGGCCAAGACCTACACCAGTTCCAGCGGCAAGGCCGTGGAGGCCGGCGACATCGACCTGTGCGTGCGCGCGCTGTCCATGGGCAAGCTGCACCACGCGATGATGGGCACCGCCGCCGTGGCCATCGGCACCGCCGCTGCCATCCCCGGCACCCTGGTCAACCTCGCCGCCGGCGGCGGCGACCGCGAAGCCGTGCGCTTCGGCCACCCGTCCGGAAGCTTGAAGGTCGGCGCCGAAGCCAAGCTCGTCGACGGCGAATGGGTCGTCAAGAAGGCCATCATGTCGCGCTCCGCGCGCGTGCTGATGAGCGGCGCCGTGCATGTGCCGGGGGATGCGTTCTGAGGTCGGTTCAAGAGGCGCTTCGGCCGGCGCAGCTTGCCGACTGTGACCGGAGCCCGGATAGCCTCAGCTATCCGGGCTTTCTCATAGACCAAGCCCCGATTGGCAGTCCGCTCCCGGAAATGGTGTAGCCCGGATGAAGCGCAGCGGAATCCGGGGCACACTCGGCGCATGGTGCTCTATCGCAGAAATCGACAAGCCGGAGGCACGTATTTCTTCACGGTGACTCTGCGCAATCGCCAGTCCAATCGGCTGACCTTACACATTGACGATTTGCGGAACGCGTACCGCAAGGCCCTGAAAGCGCATCCGTTCACGACGGTTGCCATTGTTGTTCTGCCCGATCATCTTCGTGCGGTCTGGACGCTGCCCGAGGGTGACGCCGACTATTCGGGGCGTTGGCGATCCATCAAGGCCGAGTTCACGCGAACGCAAGCACGTGCGGACCGAGTTCGCCGCGCAGCCGCCACCGGCAGCTATGACTTGTGGCAATCCAGGTTCTGGGAACACAGCATCCGCGACGAGATCGATCTGCAACGACATGTCGACTACATCCACTTCAATCCGGTCAAGCACGGGTGGGTTGAACGGGTCTCCGACTGGCCGCATTCGTCGTTCCATCGCTACGTTCGTCACGGCCTCTTGCCAAACGACTGGGGAGGAAACCGGGCTATCGATCCCGATCTTGGCGAATTCGGAGAGTGAACCCCCGGATTCCGCTGCGCTGCATCCGGGCTACGCTTGCTCTATCGCAGAAAAAATCGACGAGCCGGAGGAACGTATTTCTTCACGGTGACTCTGCGCAATCGCCAGTCAAATCGGCTGACCTTACACATTGACGATTTGCGGAACGCGTACCGCAAGGCCCTGAAAGCGCGTCCGTTCACGACGGTTGCCATGGTTGTTCTGCCCGATCATCTTCATGCGGTCTGGACGCTGCCCGAGGGTGACGCCGACTATTCGGGGCGTTGGCGATCCATCAAGGCCGAGTTCGCCGTGTAGCCGCCACCGGCAGCATCGATCCCGATCTTGGCGAATTCGGCGAGTGAACCCCGGATTCCGCTGCGCTGCATCCGGGCTACGCTTGCTGCTGTCGAATTCGGTCCGCCCCGTTCGACTACCGGGTGAAGTAAGCAGCTCAAAACATAAGGAGGCTTACGATGCACAAGAACACGATCTGTCTGTGGTACGACCACGGTGCAGAAGAAGCCGCACGCTTCTATGCCCGGACTTTTCCCGACAGCGCTATCGGCAGGGTCCACCATGCACCGTCCGACTTTCCGGGGGGCAAGGCAGGCCAGGCCCTGACGGTTGAATTCACGGTATGCGGTATTCCGTGCCTCGGCCTCAATGGCGGCAACGCGTTCACTCCGAATGAGGCGTTTTCATTTCAGATCGCCACCGATGACCAGGAAGAAACCGATCGCTACTGGAACGCGATCGTCCAGAACGGTGGCTCCGAGAGCGCCTGCGGCTGGTGCAAGGACAAGTGGGGAATTTCGTGGCAGATCACCCCGCGCGTGCTGACCGAGGCAATGGCCAGCGGAGGTGAAGTGGCGAGGCGCGCCTTCGAGGCGATGATGGAGATGCAGAAGATTGACGTCGCCAAAATCGAGGCAGCGGTGCGCGGCGTCGCCCCGCCCAAGTAGGATGAGCCAAGTCCTCCGAAGCGCAGGTCGAACTGCTCATTCTAGACCTCGGCTTGCTCAGCCACCTCCAAGGCCACGTCGATCTCATTGTGGCAGCCACCGCTGCGAGTGAGCGCCTCGGAGCGGAGTCACCCGTTGGCCGGTAGCTTGCGAGTGTTAACCGCCCATTGTGCTTCGAATGCCCGCCCGTAGGCGGGCCGCGCCTCGCCACGAGCGATATAGGCGGCAAGCTTGGGGAATTCATCAAGAATGCCCGAGGACCTCAACCTGAGCAGCACCGAAACCATCATCAGATCGCCCGCACTGAATGCACCGTCGAGCCAGTCGGCGTCTCCAAGGTAGGCGGAGAGCTGGCGCAGGCGATCTCGGACACGATCCTTGACCAGCGACAATCGCTCCTCGTACCAGACCTTGCCGCCCTCCAGGAATTTGCCATACGAAAGATCAAGGATTGGCAATTCCACCGTGTTGAGCGCAGCAAACATCCACATGACCCCGCGCGCCCTGGCATTGACATCATTCGGCAGCAAACCCGCATAGCGCTCGGCGATGTGAAACACGATCGCACCCGTCTCGAACAGCGCCAAATCGCCTTCCTCATAGGTCGGAATCTGACCGAAAGGGTGCAGCGCCAGATGGGCACGCTCCTTCATCGCGCGGAACGAAACAAGGCGGACCTCGTAGGCTTGGCCCACTTCCTCAAGAGCCCAGCGAACGCGCGTGTCACGCGCCAGCCCCTGGCCCCCATCGGGGGAGCGTTCAAAAGCGGTGATGATGATGCTCATCCGACGGCTCCTTTGATGTCGGTGTTTTTCGCGACGGCCGTTTGCTTAGCTCCGCCCATTCCATAATCGAACGCCGCCGCCCGAGTTCGACACGATCTGGAAATTCTTCGCAAGTCTTGGGACCGCGTCTCGCGAGCGGAGTGCCGGCCGCTGCGGGCGAGCAGGTGTCGCCGGTGAGCCGCGGATCGGTGACTCTCGCCGACTTCGCCTGACCATTTGTAGGGTGGGCAAAGCGTAGCGTGCCCACGCGGTATTCTTGGCCATTGGCGCGCCCGATTCCTCCACCACCGCACTCACAGACCGGCCCGGGGAATCGCCGACACAACACATCGATCAGCTTCCGGCGCGTGGGCACGCGACGCTTTGCCCCCCTTGCATCTACGCTGGCTCAGTTCGGAGTCGGCACCGACGCAGTACCCGCCGACGGGTCGGCCTGTGTTGTTCCATCGGCATCGGGTGGCGGCTGCACATCGCCGCTGGCGACGGGGTCACGCGCTTCTTCGGGCGCCGGCGGCTGTGGCGGCGTGCCGGTTCGACTGACTGGCAGTGTCACCACATTGGCGACGGATGGATTATCTCGCAGGCGCACGTAGAGCCGGTCTTCTTCCGGCTGCGGTACCACGATCTGGGCACCGGGGAAGCCATCCGGCACCGCGACGGCGCGTCTGAACTGAGGATCGGCGGAAATCGCTTCGATCAGGAACAGGTCCGCACCACTGAGCCTGCAAGCTTGGTTCTGGTCATAGGGACAGCTCAGCGTCTGCAGGGCGGGCAGCCGCACCAGCGTGGCCAGGGGCTGCCAGTCGCCCTGGGTATCGCCAGCGATGGTGCGCAGCTTCAGCGGGCCGAAGGCGGAAAAGCCGAAGGCCTTCGCCGGATTGAAGGTGACCAGCGCAACGCGGGAATTCTCGAGCCGGACGGCACCATTGGCGAGGCTCAGCGTGGTGGAGAAGGTTTCGTCCTGCGTGGCGACTTCGAAAACCTGATCGCGTGCGAAGGACTTCGGCGAAATCGCGCGCAGGGAGAACGAAAGCCGCGCGTCATGCGGAATCTCGTCGGGACCGGACAGCTCGATATGGCGGGTCTGCGTGGATTCCGAGGGCAGTACGCTCCGGGCCAGCAGTTCGACGCTGGGGCGTTGATCGCCGATGATCGCGGCGCGCGTAATCGTGCGCCCGTCCTCCAGCGTGACCATCACCGTGACGCGCTTGTTGGCATCCAGGGCTGTGGCCGCGACGGCATCGAGCGCATGCACGGTGAGGCGGTCCCTGCCCTGCTCGGTATTCAGTTCGCCGGGCGAAAACACCAGATTGCCGATCGACAGGCTCGCGACCTCGTCCAAGCGGGTGCCGACCAGCACGCCGTGCGTATCACCGGCGTGCAGCTTGAACTCGTCGATGCTGCTCGGCGCGGAGAATACCGTCAGCGGCAGGCTCTGGCGATCCCGCATTCCGGACTGGCCGATCAGCAGGGTCAGCGGACCCGGGTTTACGTTCTGCAGCGGCAGCGTGACTTCGACTTCGTTCGGACCCACGGCTTTCCACTGCGTGCGCAGTTCCTTGCCATCGGGATCGCGCAGCATGATTTCATCCACACAGCTGACGCCGGCACTTTGCAGATGCACGGTATCCTCGCGCCCGACGATCAGGGCTTTCTCGTCGCCCTTGGCCAGCGCCCAGGCGTTGGCCTGCGCGTTGCGCAGTTCGAACACTGGCCCTTCGAAAGTGTCGAATCCCCAGAAGCCGCGCAGACGCCCTTGTACGCTGCTGCCCAGGGCGCCGCTGGGCACACCGCGTGTGTTCACGACATACCCGCCGCGCGCGGGGTCCGCTTGGGCGCGCAGGTGGAATGACTGGCCTTCGGCGGTCTGCAGATTCAAGGACACGTCATGGGCATAAGCCGTGGAATACACCAATGGCGCCCCCGTCACCGGCAGCACCAGTTCGCTGCGGCTGGCGCAGTAGATGTTCTGCGGATTCACTGCGCGCAACGGCGGCGGCTGCGCGGGCTCGACCGACGGCAGGGCGACGACCAGTACCGATTTCGGATCGTAGAACGAGGGCACGGCGTTGAGCGTCAGCGCCAACTGGTCGCCGCGATGCGTGACCAGCGCCGGAATGTACTCGTATTGCGCCGTGCGGAAGGAATCGAAGATGCGCACGATGTCGAGCACCGACGACACATAGGGGCTGTAGGCGCCCGCGCCGGCCTCGGGCAGCGCCGCCGCCTTCAGCACCAGATCCGCGGCGGCACCCTCGGTCAGCGAGCGCGACAGGGTCATGCTGTGGCCGTCCGCGAGAATCAGCGAGTCCTTGCCGGCCGTCAGGCAGGACGCCTGCAGCGAAGCGCGCTTCTCCAGACACTGCGCGTCCACCTTGACCGACAGGCTGCGCGCCAACAGCGGCGCGACCTCTGACAGCTGATTCGGGCTGCTCCAGTTGAGCTTGTTGACGTTGTCCAGATAGGCGTCGAGCCGCGAGCGGTCCAGCGCGACCTGATTGAGTTCCTGCGTGGAGCGCACGAAGGCTCCGGGACGCCCGCGCACCGCATTGATCAGCGATTTGAGGTCGCCATTGGTTTCGGGTGCGAGAAAGATCAGGACCTGCTGTGCGCCTTCGGGTACGGTGACCGTCAGGCCGCGATTCTTGCACTCGCTCGTCCAGGTCTTGCACGGAAAAAACCAGTCCTCGGGCGGCGGATTGGTGGAGCCGCGCAGAAAGGCCGCGACCATCAGATAGCGAGCCGACTGACTCTTGGGAAACTCCGGCTTGATCCAGAGCTTGTCGCCTTCCGCCAGACTGGGAACCTGCGAGGCCGGCAGGTAGGTATTGCCGCGCGTCACCAGCACGTGCAGGGTCGGACCCGCCAGATCGAAGGGGGCCGGACTGGCGGCCGGTGCGAATAGCGGCATCAGCAAGGCGATCACCCCTGCCACGGCCGGCAAGCAGCGGCTCGGCAAGCCAATGCGCAGTCCGAATCGACGCGGCCTCAAAGCGGGCTCTCCGTCACCTGCTTCCAAAGCGCTGCGGACTTGTCCAGCAATGCCGTGAACGCCTGCTGCTCTGCGAGCAGGCGCTTCTGATCGAGGTTCCTGGGTGTCCACTCGGTGCGCTCCAGCCCGCTCAGCTTCGCGTTCGCGTCGACCGCGCCGTAGGAATAACCGGTGCGGACTTCGGTCAGCACGGCCGAGGCCGTGGAGATCACGCCGTCGTCAGGCTCAGGCTCATCGACCGGCCCCAGCTTCTCCGCAGCGCGGTAGCGCTGACCAGCCAGTTGGACCGAGGTATCCAAGGTGTAGATCATCAACACATCGGCCCGCAACTTGGCGGCGGCGAGGCGCAATTCGTTCAGGGACTGCGCCGAGGCCGAAAGCTGGGCAAGGTCCAGCGTTAGCACCTCGGACACCGCCGGCCACTGGACCATCGCCTGCAACTGCGTTGCGTCTGGCCATTCCTGGGGCGATACCACGCTGAACTCGCCGTCGCCCGCGCCTTCGGCCGTCGCCGATTCGTACTCCGGTGCCTGTATCCGAACCACGGCGATTCGTGCCGGTATCGGGGGCGCCGGCCGAATCGAAATTTCGTCATTGCCCTGCACGAGCTGTCGCAGCGGTGCAGGACCACCCGGAACCACGTAACCGGAACAGCCCACGCACAGCAGGGCTGCGAGAGCGATGCATGTTCGCAAGCGAAACGTCGTCACAAACCTTGGCATGGGCAAGAGAGGGTCATCGGGTGGAGAGCTTGGGTTCGAGCGCCGGAATGAGCACCACGCAGTCGTGCGTCCGCCGAAGCGGCCACAAATTTGGGCGGACAATGACACTCTCAGGAAAAACCCCAGCTGAATGGAAACAGACCGGAATCGAACGCGGCAGCACGGCGCGGACTTTGCCCTCATCAACGATCGTCGCGAATTTGGGCCAGCCGGCGAGCCGGTGGATTCATCAAATGACGCAGCGAAAATTGCGCGGCGAAACGCGCGTCCGAACGCTCACGCCACCGTCTATACGACATAGGCCCAATAAGAAACATTACCCCGAGCCGCGCCTGTCTTAGTATCATTGGCATCAGGCGCACCCACCTTTTTGTTTGGGCGGCCGGGGCTGAAGCGGCATCATCGTTTGCGAGCAACAATTCACCGTGGCATCTCACCGTCGCACCATCTCCTGTATGGACTGTGCTGTTGCGGTGCTCGCATGATGCGAGACCGAACATGCAGACCCGCGGGCATACGCTCGTACGGCATGCCATGGTCCGCCACTCAGCCAGCCGCGCCCTGCACACTGACGAGACCGATATGAGCACCCAGCAGCCAACCATCACCTACACCCTGACTGACGAGGCGCCCCTGCTGGCGACCTGCGCATTCCTGCCCATCATTCAGGCCTTCGCCAAACCGGCGGGCATCAAGGTGACAACCAGTGACATTTCGGTGGCGGCGCGCATTCTGGGCGAATTTCCCGAATTCCTGAGCGAAGAACAGCGGGTGCCGGACAACCTGGCCGAACTGGGCAGGATGACCCAGCTGCCGGACACGAACATCATCAAGCTGCCCAACATCAGCGCCTCGGTGCATCAGCTGATCAGCGCGATCAAGGAGCTGCAGTCCAAGGGCTACAAGATTCCGGACTTCCCGGAGGCCCCGAAGACCGACGAGGAGAAGGCGATCCGTCAGCGCTATTCCAAGTGCCTGGGCAGCGCGGTGAACCCGGTGCTGCGTGAAGGCAATTCGGACCGCCGCGCGCCGAAGGCGGTGAAGGAATACGCGCGCAAGAACCCGCACAGCATGGGCGAGTGGAGCATGGCTTCGCGTACCCACGTGGCGCACATGAAGCATGGCGACTTCTATCATGGCGAGAAGTCGATGACGCTGGATCGCGCCCGCAACGTGAAGATGGAACTCGTCACCAAGGGCGGCGAATCGATCGTGCTCAAGCCCAAGGTCGAGCTGCTCGACGGCGAGATCATCGACAGCATGTACATGAGCAAGAAGGCCTTGCTCGAGTTCTACGAAGAGCAGATGGAAGACGCGCGCAAGACCGGCATCATGCTGTCGCTGCACGTGAAGGCGACGATGATGAAGGTGTCGCACCCGATCGTGTTCGGTCACGCCGTGCGCATCTTCTACAAGGAAGCTTTCGAGAAGCACGGCGAGTTGTTCAAGGAGCTGGGTGTCAACGTCAACAACGGGCTGGTCAATCTGTACGACAAGATCGAATCGTTGCCGACCTCCAAGCACGAGGAGATCGTCCGCGATCTGCACGCCTGCCACGAACACCGCCCCGAGCTGGCGATGGTCGATTCGGCCAAGGGCATCTCCAACCTGCATGCGCCCAATGATGTGATCGTGGACGCCTCGATGCCGGCGATGATCCGCATCGGCGGCAAGATGTGGGGCGCCGATGGCCGGCCGAAGGACACCAAGGCGGTCATTCCGGAGAGCACCTTCGCCCGTATCTATCAGGAAATCATCAACTTCTGCAAGACCAACGGCAATTTCGATCCGGTGACCATGGGCTCCGTCCCCAACGTCGGCCTGATGGCGCAGAAGGCCGAGGAATACGGCTCCCACGACAAGACCTTCGAGATTCCGGAAGAGGGGGAAGCACGTATTGTCGACCTCGAAACCGGCGAAGTCTTGTTGGTGCAGCATGTGGAAGCCGGTGACATCTGGCGCATGTGCCAGGTCAAGGACGCGCCGATCCGCGACTGGGTGAAGCTCGCCGTGTCGCGCGCCCGCAATTCCAACACGCCCGCCGTGTTCTGGCTGGACCCGTACCGTCCGCACGAAGCGGAAATGATCAAGAAGGTCAAAACCTATCTGAAGGATCACGACACCAGCGGCCTGGACATCCAGATCATGTCGCAAGTGCGAGCCATGCGTTACACGCTGGAGCGCGTGATCCGTGGACTGGACACGATCTCCGTCACCGGCAACATCCTGCGCGACTATCTCACCGATCTGTTCCCGATCATGGAGCTGGGCACCAGCGCCAAGATGCTGTCGATCGTTCCACTGATGGCCGGCGGCGGGATGTACGAAACCGGCGCCGGCGGCTCGGCTCCGAAGCACGTCAAGCAGCTGGTTGAGGAGAACCACCTGCGCTGGGATTCGCTCGGCGAGTTCCTGGCGCTGGCCGTGAGCCTGGAAGACCTCGGTATCAAGACCGGCAATGCACGCGCCAAGATACTTGGCAAAACCCTGGACATCGCCACTGGCAAGCTGCTGGACGAGAACAAGAACCCGTCCCGCACTACCGGTGAACTCGACAACCGCGGCAGCCAGTTCTATCTGGCGATGTACTGGGCACAGGCGCTGGCCGAGCAGACCGAGGACGTGGAACTGCAGTCGCATTTCGCGAAGCTGGCCAAGACGCTGGTCGAGCAGGAAGAGACCATCATCGGCGAACTTGCTGCGGTGCAGGGTCAGCCCGTCGATATCGGCGGCTACTACTGGGCCGATCGCGAGAAGATGAACGCGGTCATGCGGCCCAGCAAAACGTTCAACGCGGTGCTGGATGACGCCAAGGGTTGAGATCAGCCTTGAAGCCCTGAGCAGACCCGAAGCCCGGCCGGCTGATCCCGCCGGGCTTTTTCACGCCTGTATCGCGCGCCTTCGCATTGGCTTACCGATGAAACTCCGAACCGTCGCCCCGGGAACTGAGGCGCCGCCCGGCGACTCGCCCACCACGGCCGAACAGCGGTTTGGGCTGCTGGACTCACTGCGGGGTTTCGCGCTGTTCGGCGTTTTGATGGTGAATCTGGTCAGCCTGTCCCTGTTCGAATTCCTGACTGATGAGGCACGAGCCGCACTGCCCACCGCGGCCTGGGATACCGCAATCGAAATCGTCATGGCCGCCCTGGTGGACGGCAAGTTCATCACGCTGTTCACACTGCTGTTCGGTATCGGCTTCGCCATGCAGTCGCAACGCGCCTCCGGCCAAGCGAAAGGCATGCGGCGTTACGCCGGACGCATGTTGATCCTGCTGGCGATCGGTCTGACTCACGGCTATCTGTTCTGGTGGGGCGACATCCTGCGCTACTACGCCGTTTGCGGATTGTTGCTGATGGCGCTGACGCGACTGTCCAGCGCCGCGCTGGCCGGGCTCGGCATCTTCGTGGCCGTGCTGCTGCCGGCTCTGCTGCAACCGGTGCTGCCGGCGCTACTGCCATCGGTCATCAGCTCCGCGGACTCGGCGCGGGCCGCGCTGCAGGCCTTCTCCTCCGACAGTCTCGGCGTAGCCCTGGCCGGCAATCTCGCACGCGACCTGCGCATGCGCATCGCCGTCTGGTTTCTGCCGATGTATGTCCTGGGGCGCATTCTGATCGGCGTCGCCATCGGCAAGAGCGGCCTGCTGCAGAATGCGGCACAACATCGGCGAAGCTGGCTTCGCATCCTGCTGACGTCCGGGTCGATCGGAATCGGTGCGACCGCCTTCTTCCTGCTGCGTCGCCACGGCATCATCGTATCGCCCGAATGGCTGCGCAGCGATCCGGGGCGGTTTCTGCTGCGCCTGCTCTGGCAGGCGTCGTCGCTGTCGCTGGGCCTTGCCTACATGGCGGGCATCGCGCTGCTGTACCAGGCGCCGTTCTGGCGACGGGGACTGGCGGCACTGGCGCCGATGGGCCGTATGGCGCTGAGCCACTATCTCGCACAGACGCTGATCGGCATCGTCCTTTTCTACGGCATCGGCCTGGGAATCGGCCCGAATCTGGGCTTGGTCGGCGTGGTCCTGATCAGCGTATTGGTGTTCACGATGCAGGTGCTGATCAGCCACTGGTGGCTGAGCCGCTACCGCTTCGGTCCCGTGGAATGGCTATGGCGCAGCCTGAGCTACGGCGCGCGCCAAACCATGCGTCGCGAGCGGCCGTTCACGGCGCCGTAGCGTCAGCCAGGTCTCATCCACGACTGCTAGGCTGTTGCGAACTCACACGCGTGCGCCGTGCGGTTTCGACCGGCCACCGACAGATCAAGGAGCCGACACCATGTCCACTCTCGACATCAGGTCCGCCCAGCGTCCCGACTGGGATCAGGTTCTCGTCGACATTGTCGACTACGTCCGCGACTACGAAATCCGCTCCGAACTGGCTTACGACACAGCCCGCAACTGTCTGATCGACACGCTCGGTTGTGGGCTTGAGGCGCTGGAGTATCCGGCTGCGAAGAAATTGCTGGGTCCGGTCGTGGACGGCACGGTGGTGCCCAACGGTGCGCGTGTACCCGGCACGCGCTTCCAACTTGACCCGGTGCAGGCCGCCTTCAATATCGGCGCGCTGATCCGCTGGCTGGATTTCAACGACACCTGGCTGGCGGCTGAATGGGGACACCCGTCCGACAATCTTGGCGGCATTCTGGCGACGGCGGACTGGCTCAGCCGCAGCGCCGTGGCCGCTGGCAAAGCACCGCTCACGATGCGTGACGTGCTGTGCGGCATGATCAAGGCGCATGAGATTCAGGGCTGCATCGCACTCGAAAACAGCTTCAACCAGGTGGGGCTCGATCATGTGCTACTGGTCAAGGTCGCGACGACCGCGGTGGTCGCGGACATGCTGGGGCTGAGCCGCGATGAACAGCTGGCGGCGGTCTCGCTGGCCTGGGTGGACGGTCAGTCTCTGCGCACCTACCGCCACGCCCCCAACACCGGAAGCCGCAAGAGCTGGGCGGCCGGCGATGCCAGCAGCCGCGGCGTACGGCTGGCGCTGATGGCAAAGACCGGCGAGATGGGCTACCCCGGCGCACTCAGCGCGAAAATCTGGGGCTTCTACGACGTGAGCTTCGGTGGCAAGACCTTCGCGTTCCAGCGGCCGTACGGACACTACGTAATGGAGAACATCCTGTTCAAGATCAGTTTCCCGGCCGAGTTTCACGGCCAGACCGGCGCCGAGGCTGCGATCCGAGTCCATGGCCTGCTCAAGCAACAGGGCCGCACGGCGGACGACATCGCGAAAATCACGATTCGCACGCAGCAGGCCTGCCTGCGCATCATCGACAAGACCGGGCCACTCGACAATCCGGCTGACCGCGATCATTGCATTCAATACATGGTGGCGGTGGCGATACTGTTCGGGCGCCTGACTTCAGCCGACTACGAGAACGGGGTGGCCGCCGACCCGCGCATCGATGCCCTGCGCGACACGATGCAATGCGTGGAAGATCCGCAGTTCACACGCGACTATCACGATCCCGACAAGCGCAGCATCGCCAATGCGCTGACAGTGGAATTTCGCGACGGCAGCCGTCTGGACGAGGTGGTTGTGGAATATCCGGTGGGCCACAAGCGCCGTCGCGAAGAAGGCATCCCGCTGCTGGAGGCGAAGTTCCGGACCAATCTGGCGCGCATGTTCCCGGACAAACAGCAGAAGGCGATCTTCAACGTTTCCCTGGATCAGGCCTCGCTGGAGGCCATGCCGGTTCACGAGTACGTGGATCTGTACGTGATCTGACCGCCAACGGCTCCAAGAGAACACGCGCCTGGTGTGGTATCCCGGAGGTCAGTGCAATCAATCGCGAAGGGATGGTGCTCGAGACTAGGCGCGAGGAGGTGACATAGCCATCGCTATGGTGACGACGAGCAACGCCGTATCGCAGCGCCAGACCGAGCGAGAATTGATACTGATCTCTGGGACACCCCACTAGTTGGGGAGCCTCAGAATCGGATTCGACAGCGACTCGAAGGCCGGCCGCGCGAAGTAGTAGCCCTGCTGGTAGCGCACGCCGAGATCGACCAAAGTCTTGGCTTCCGTAAGGGTTTCCACGCCTTCCGCGATCAGCTGGATTCCAATCTCGTCGCACAGACCAACCGCGTGTCGGACGATGGCCCGCGAGGCTTTGCGCCGATCGATATCACGAATCAGGGCCATATCCAGCTTCAGATAATCGGGCTGAAAGTCCACCAGCAGCCCCAGACCGGAATGCCCGGCGCCGAAGTCGTCGATCGCGGTCTTGAACCCGAATTCCCGGTAGCGCCGGAATATCTCCAGCAGATGCGGCCTGTCCTCGATCGGTTCGGACTCGCTGACTTCGAAGATGATGCGCTCCGTCACCCAGGCCGCAGCGCGCGCGGCGTGGAGCGTGCGCTGAATGCAGGCGTCGGGGTTGTAGACGGCGTTAGGCATGAAGTTGATCGACAGTCGGCTCTTCATGCCCAAACGACTGGCCCACTCGATCGCCGTCACGCGCGCGGCCTGATCGAAACGATAGCGGTTGCTTTCGGTGACCTGGGCCAGAACGCTTGCCGCCGATTCTCCCCTTGGGCCTCGGGCCAGTGCCTCTTCGGCCAGAACCTCTCCGGTCAATACATCGACGATCGGCTGAAAGGCCATCGAAAACCGGAAGCCCAGGGGTTCCGTCTCTTGGCAGGCATTGCAGGCTTGGGACTTGTCTGACATTCCTCGATTTCTATCACAACACGTCCGTTGCAGCATACAAGCTGGCAGCTCTTGCTGAGCGCCACCGGTGGATCACACCGGCGAACACAGCCCTTCCTTGCCGGCATAAACGCCGATCTACTGACAACGAAAAAGGGCCGGCGAATCCGCCGGCCCTTCTTTGCCTCTCGCGCAGCTTACCGCTTGCCGGCCATTCGCCACCGGCGCAGCAATGCAGCCGCCGCCAGACCGACAAGCACCACCGGCGCGGGCGAGCCACCGCCGGAACCACCGCCGGAACCACCGGTGGAGCCGCCGCCATCACCATCACCATCACCATCACCATCACCATCACCATCACCGTCTCCGTCTCCGTCCCCACCACCGACGGTTTCGCAGACGAACTTGGTGTAGTCCTCGACGACACCGACGAGGTCGGCGCTGTCACGCGACGGGGATACGGCGTTTAGGCCGGCACCGCGCCGCGCGAAACCGTCGGAGCACGCTTCGTAGTCACCGAAGTCATTCGCCAGGGCGACCGCCAGGATGGCATCGCGTGCTTCGGTGAAGGTGGCATCGGCCGGCGTCATTTTCAGACCACCGATGATGTAGTCCTTCATGCGCGACTGCGCCTCGCTGAAGCTGTGACGCGGATCGTTGAGCAAGCCGGTGTAGCACTCCCAGACCATGTTGGCCCAGATTTCGCCGGCATTGTGCACTTCCGAATTGCTGCTGCCATCACCGCCGTCCGGTGTCGGCTCGCCGTCGGAAATATGCTTGAACGTGAAGCTGTTCCGGTCGAAGTCCGTGGAGTACGGCGCACGACGGATGCCCGCGTACAGGTTGTGGACGACGTAACCGGCCAGGCTATACGCACCCTGGAAGCGGTCATTCCCGATCGACAGCGTGTCATCGGCGCGGGTCGACAACATGAAACCGTCGATGTCGCCCCAGCCTTCGCTCATGGCACCGGACTGCTGACTGCTGGAATCGGTCAGGCGGTGATGCACGTAGTGGAAGAACTCGTGCGCGATGATCTGGTTGTCGAGCGTGCCGTCGGCATCAATGGACGCCTCACGCAGCAGGTGCATCGTCACGTCCGTTCCCGCAGCGATCTGCGCCTTGATCGCCTCACCGTCCGCCCGGCGAATCATGATCGACGGGATCTGATAAATCAGATCGGTGGGGCTTTCGCCCACGCTGATCGGTATGTCGCCGTTGCCCATGGTGATCGGTTCGCCGTCGGTGTTGTTGACGATGACCATCGCAGAAGCGCCGGACAACAGGGCGAACTGCGCCTTGGTGGTGAAATTGCAGTTGCCGCGATCGATGAACGCGATGTTGCCGGCCAGCGACACCTGCGGCGGCGCCGGGACCGATACCAAGCCGGCCACCGGATCACTGATGCCACAACCGTCCGTGGCCGACTCGCCCAAAGCCTCATCGGCGAGAACTACGGTACCGGTGACATCGAATTCGCCCGGACCAAAGCTGGCGCCCGTGAACTTGAGCGCTTCGCTTTCGATCGGCGCGATCTGCCTGACTTCGCCGGTGATCGGCCCATCGAACAGGTACTGCTGCATCGTCGGCGAGGAACCGTCCGCCGGCGTCGACATGTTGGCATTGTTGCGGCCGGACGCATCCTGACCCTGCGCCTTGATCGGGTCGCCTTCCACACCGCCACGATCGTAGTTGCTGGTCTGCGCATTGCCCGAGGCTTCGTCGAAGCCGTGGTCGTACCACCAGTCGTGCAGCCAGTTGATCATGTAGAACAGGTTGACGGCGGCCGCATTTGAGGCGCTGTCCGTGCTCGGATCGCTGTCTGCTTCCAGTTCATAGTCGAAGGTATTCTCACTGGTCGTTTCGGCCCGAACATCCCCCAGTTCCGGATTACAGGTGTTGAGCGGGTTGGAGATGATTCCCGAAACCGGAGTGTCGAAGTAGTCGAGGCAGGCGTCGACGTTGTTGCCCAGAGTGGTTGTCGCGCCTTCGTCCAGCCAGGGATCGCCGGTGCTGATCGGACCGGAGCTCAGCGTCACCAGATTGGTGGCGGCGCCTACGCGAACCAGGTCTTCATCCGGATCCAGAGACGGGAACGGCGCGTAGCCGTTGCCCAGCGGGGAATCGTACGGCGAAAACGGCGTGGTGGTGTCGGCGAAAACGCGGTAGGTATAGTCTGCCGCCGCCACCAGATTCCGGCGATGCAGAATTGCGCCGGAACTGGCCGAAACCACCAAACCGTAGGCGCTCAGTGCGCCGTTGGCACGGGCGGTCGCGAACAGTTCGACGTAGTACGCCGGCTCCAGCGCGCCTTCACGCGGATAGTACATCGCACGCACACGCGGCTCGCGTTCGAAGACATGGCTACTGGTGATCGGCAATACGGCCGAATACAACTCGTAGTCCCCCTTGACCGTGTCCAGCACCAGCGACAGAGGATCGAGCACGCCACCGAGGTTGCCCCAGGCCTTGGCGATGGCTTGCGGCGCGCTCAGGCTGAAGCTCGTCGTCGCCAACGCGTCGGCGTCGAAGTCGGTCGCGAAATAACCGGACACCGCGACCGGACGATTGTCCCGATCCATCAGCACGTTGATGTAGCGATAGAACACCTGCATGCCGTTGACGCGCTGACGGAAGCGAACCACCGCCGGCCCGTTGCCGTTGTACTGCGCGTTGACGACCTCGGCATCCGCAATCAGCGCATCCGTGAGATGCAGCTTCTTGGCTTCGTTGCGCAGGTGTGCGCGCGCGCGCCACCAGCAGTTCGCGTTCACTGCTCAGCGCGCCCACCGGGGCGGTCGACGCATTGCGCTTGGCCCAAAGGAAGGTCGGCGTACCGATCGAACGATCATAGAGCGAGGACTGGTAGCGACCTTCGTAGGCCGCATCCGGCACGGCCGCCATGCGGTCGGCGGTTTCGCTTCGGAACTTGTCGAAGTTCAGCAGGCCGCGTGCCTCCGCGGCACCACCGCTGGTGTTGCCGGTCGAAACCACCGAATGCGCCTTGGCTTCGGTCTCGGGCATCAGGCAGCTGGCGCCGCCTTGCACGCTCAGCGTGAGGCTGGCGGTATAGGGCGTATCGGCGGTCGCCAGGAACGAACAGACCACGGCCGTCAGCGTTCCCGCTTCCGGATTGATGATTTGCACGTTCTCCTCGGGCGCACCGCCGTCGCTTGAAACAGCGCTGCCGTCGCTTTCCAACACGGTGAGCACGAGGTCCGGATCGGTAGTAACACCGTTGGACGTACCCTCTTCCCACTCGATATGAAAATCGGCGGTGACGGTCACCGAATCGTAGGCGCCATCCGGCACCGTCAGATTGATGTCATGCGTATCTTCCAGATCAGCGGCCTCACAGCTGCTGGTGACGCCGGTGGCACCGGCAAACGCCGTACCCGTCCACTCCACGACGACGCTGTCGCCTGCCGTCGTGGGTACGGTCACATCATGTGATTCAGGCTCCGATGCCAGAGCGGCAAACGGCAATAGCGCCACGCTGAGCACTAACGGCCCAAGAAAATGGTCCTTCATTTCGGTTGAATCCCCCTAAGGATGTCGTTGCGTCAAGCAGACAGAACAGACCTCGAAGCGGGCAAAACGCCCGACGCAGCCTTTCCGTTGACGCTCAAGGTTTACCCGTGAACTGTAACCTGACTGAAATGTTTGACAAAGCGTCTGTAATCAAACGCCTACACGCGCCTGCTCACTGAGTCGATGGCACCCTGCAGTCGCCTCAGGTCGAACAGTGTGGAATTGCCCACATTCGATACCGCCGATCTGGACGTTCACGGCGGACTGTCATAAGTCGGCCGTCCGGCGGGGTTCAGGTGCTGTTCGTCGGTCGCGACGCGTGCGGGCTTTTCCTGCCCCGCTGGGTCATACACCCGCCGCTGACAGATTCCGACCCACCATCGCGTGGTAGCCGCCGCCGAACAACAACAGATGAACCAGCGCCGGCCAGAGGCGGTAGATCGTCAATCGCTCGGCACAGCCCGCTTGCAAGGGGGCATAGGCCTCGAAAAACTCCGGACTCGGCTGATCGAACAGTTGCAGCATCGCGATGTCGACCTCGCTGTGTCCGTAGTAGCAGGCCGGATCGATCAGTCCGCTGAGCCGGGTCCCGGTGACCAGCACATTGCCGCCCCACAGATCGCCATGCAGCAAGGAAGCTGCCGGCTGTTGCGGAAGCCGATTCGGCAAATCCGCGGCCAAGCGCTCCAGACGTCGGCCGAGCGAAACCGGCAGTTTCGACAGATGCGGCAGCAGACGCCGCTGCGCCCAGAATTCAGGCCAGCACTCCGTCCGCGCATTGTCGATCGACACCGAATCGAATGCGTAGGCATTGGGCCAGCCGTAGCCTGGGCCGGTGGTGGCGTGGAGCACGGCAAGCTGTGCCCCGACGTCGCTCCAGGCGTTGTCGAGCGATCCATCCGTCGGCAGGCATTCGATGACCAGGGTCTGCGAATCGGCACCGAGCACCGCCGGCGCAGGTACACCGGCTTCGTGAATGGTGCGAAGCATCGACGCTTCGGCCTGGGCCAGCGGTCCGTGCTTGACGATGGCGACACGTCCGTCGTCCAGATGAATACGCAACACCTGCGAAAGACCGCCACCGGACACCGGGGCCGCGTGCCGCAGAACTCCGCCCATTAACGCCGCCCCGCGCTGGGCCAGCGGTGTCATCGACGGCCGACGAGCTGATCCAGCAACCCGTGGGCGCCTGTCGTCACGTCCGCCCAGGTCTGATCAAAGCCGGCGTCCTCGCCGTAGTAAGGGTCGGCCACCGCCTGCCCCTGCCGCCCCGGCACGTGGTCCAGCAACAGTGTCAGCTCCGCGCGAGCGTCCGCCGGCTGCAGCGCGCGCAGGGCCGCCAGGTTCTGCGTATCCAGCGCGACCACATGGGTGAAGTGCCTGAAATCCTGCACTGTGACCTGCCGCGCGCGGTAGGCACTGATGTCGACCCCATGCCGGCGTGCCACGGCCTGCGCGCGGCGATCCGGAGCGGCGCCGACATGCCAGTCGCCGGTTCCGGCGGAATCGATTTCGAAATTCAGTCCTCGCTCGGTGGCCTTGAGACGCAAGGCGGCCTCGGCCAGCGGCGATCGGCAGATGTTGCCGAGGCAGACGAACAACACGGCGGGCATGGCTGGCGGTCTCCGGTGAGCAGGCCCGCGAATGAGTAGCACAAACAAGCGCACGATTCATGTACGACGGCTCCTCCCTTACCATGGGCGGATGCGTGTCTTCTCACATACCTGCTCGAATACCGAGATTGTCTGCGCGCTCGATGCGGCGGAGTGTCTGATCGGCGTCGACGACGACTCGGATCATCCCCCGGAGATCGTGGCCACACTGCCCAAGCTCGGTCGCGACCTGGACCTCGACGTCGCCGCGGTCATCGCCCTGAAACCGGATTTGGTGCTCAGCTCGCTGACCGTGCCCGGGCACGAGCGCATCGTCGACGCTCTGGAAGCCGCCGGCATCCGCACCCTGGTCTGCGACCCGCAAAGCCTCGAAGACGTGTATGGCGACGTGCGGCGCATCGCCGCCGCACTGGGGGTTGCGCATCGCGGAGAACGGCTGGTGACGCAAATGCGCGAACGGATGCAGCCGGTCGAGCGCACAGCACGGCCACGCGTATTGCTGGAATGGTGGCCCAAGCCGGTCATCGTTCCGGCAAGGCGTTCCTGGGCCACGGATCTGGTGGAACTGGCCGGCGGCATCAATCCCTGGGGTGCGATGGACGCCAAAAGCAAACCACTGGAGCCGCACGAGGCGATCGCGGCGAGTCCCGATATCGTGGTGATGTCCTGGTGCGGCGTTGCCGAAGCGAATTACCGGGCCGAGGTGGTGCGGCGACGTCCCGGCTGGCGGGCCGTTCCGGCGGTGGCTCACAACCGAATCTTTCCGATCACCGAAGCCTGGCTCGGTCGCCCCGGCCCTCGCCTGATGGACGGCTATGACGCGCTGAAACGCCACATTGACGGATTTACCAGCTGAGACGGTTCAGGAAGCCGCCAGCGCCAGCGCCAGCCTTCGCGCCTTGGTGCCCTTGGATTCATACATGTCCGCATCGGCCTGCTCGATCAGATTCGGCAATTCCCCACCACCCGGTGGCGTGACCGCGCCACCACAACTGAAACCGACGTAGAGTGCCTGCCCGTCGATCACCATGGGCGCATCGATGGCCTCGCGCAGGCTCTGCATGCGTTCGCGCAAGGCGCGAAGATCACGCACCGAATCGACCAGTATCACGAACTCGTCCCCCCCGAAGCGCACGACGAACTCGCTGCTGCGAGCGCAGCGCTCCAGACGTGCCGCGATCATCTTGAGCACCCGGTCGCCCGTTTCATGGCCGTAGTGATCGTTGACGGGCTTGAAATCGTCAAGGTCCAAGAAAAGCAGTCCGACACGACCCTGGCTACGACGTGCGAGACGCGCGGCCGTCTGGTAACGGCTGCTCAACAGGCGCCGGTTCGGCAGGCCAGTCAGGGGATCGAAACCGGCCAGGCGCTCCACCTCGAGTCGATAGCGCAAATTCATCGCCAGTGACAAGCCCATGGCCAGCGAGAACGCAGCGGCCATCATCGATACGCCCAGTAGCAAGCCGACGGTCTGCGCGCCGGATACGGGACCCGACCACAGCGACAATCCGGCATACACGGCGCGCGTCAGACTCAGCATCCCACAGACCGCTATCGGCAAGGCCATGCCCCAGAAAATCGGGCGATCCTCACGCGAAACGCTTTGCGCAAGGCTCCAGGCCAGGCTCAAAGCCAGGATGCCCCCCCACACGGTCGTCACCAGCAGCCGCATCGCATCGTTACGGCTCGAATACAACCAGAAGACACTGACCAACAGGTAGACCAGCGCGAACGGCACGAGATAGCGCAGCAAGACCGGCGGTAGCCCGCGAAAGCGACGCACGCCAGTCAGCAGCAGTATCCAGCCACCGACCATCAGCAGATTCGGCAATAGCACGATCAGCGAACGATCGGTCCAGCTCCGCAGTGCGACACCGAACATTCCGGCGCATAGGCAGACCATGCCCGCGGTCGCCCGCAGCATGCCTGGGCTCGGCCGGCTGAGCAGCCAGCCGCCATAAAGTCCCACCGCCGCGATCAATAGATTCACGGCAATCATCGTGATCAGCGTTGAAACGTCGAGCATCGACCGCCTTCGTAATTTTGTAGTGGCGGCATATTGAGGCCATGCCCGGACCGCACCGCCGCCGGGGCGGTCAAGGGTAGCGTCGGGCCGAAGACCGGCAATTCACGGGGGGCACACCATGCGCCGGCGTACTGAGGGATCGGCACATCCCTCACGTACAATTACGGCAATGCCTGCGGACCAAGCTCGGTTGCGCGCGGCCCAGCCCTCCAGAACTACGCAATGGCCTATTCACGCATCATCGGAACCGGCAGCTATCTGCCGGACAAAGTGCTGAGCAATCGCGATCTCGAAACCTTCGTCGATACCAGCGACGAATGGATCTTCGAGCGTACCGGTATTCGCAGCCGCCACATCGCGGCCGACGATCAGGTGTCCAGCGATCTGGCATTGCAGGCCTGCCAGCGAGCGCTGGACGCAGCCGGCATCGGGACCGACGCAGTGGATCTGATCGTCGTGGCCACCTCCACACCGGACATGATCTTTCCGTCCACAGCCAGCCTGCTGCAGGCCAAGCTCGGCATCACCCAGGGCGCCGCATTCGATATTCAGGCGGTCTGCAGCGGCTTTGTCTACGCGCTGGCCACGGCGGACAAGTTCATCGCATCCGGGCAGTCCAAGTGTGCGCTGGTGGTCGGCGCCGAAACCTTCTCGCGCATCCTCGACTGGAACGATCGCCGCACCTGCGTATTGTTCGGCGATGGCGCCGGCGCGGTGGTGCTCAAGGCCGGTGACGAGCCGGGCGTGATGTCCACTCACCTGCATTCGGACGGCCGTTACAGTTCAATCCTGCGCACGCCGGGTACGATCGCGCAGGGTAAGGTTGTCGGCAATCCGTTCGTTGAAATGGAAGGCCAGTCCGTCTTCAAGATGGCGGTCCGGGTGCTCGGTCAGGTCACCAGGGAAGCGCTCGCGCAGCACGGGCTGCGCGGCGAGGACATCGACTGGATGGTTCCGCATCAGGCCAATGTCCGCATCATCGACACCACCGCGGAAAAACTGGGCCTGCGTTCCGATCAGGTGGTACGGACGGTCCAGCATCACGGCAATACCTCGGCCGCCTCGATCCCGCTGGCGCTGGACGCTGCGGTACGCGACGGCCGCATCCAGCCTGGACACCTGGTGCTGATGGAAGCCGTCGGCGGTGGCCTGACCTGGGGCGCCGCACTGGTTCGCTGGTAAGCCGGTCCGGCCCGGCGGAGCGGTCGCCGGAAAGGTGCCGCTGGCATCAAGCGCAATGCTCAGCAATCGCCGCGGATGCGAGCGGCCCGACCGGCCAGGATCGACGACCATTGCCGGCCATCCACGCTGTACGTGATGGGCGCCTGCGTGCCGATGCCGAGAGCGTGTTGCCGGAGCAGCGCCGAGCCTGTTCAACAAGCCTATGACGCGGCCTGCCTCTTCGACGTGGTCCGACCGGGCTAGATGTATGCTCCCGCGCCGCGGAATCGCGCAGTCCCCTATATGGGTGATTGTCTCGACGGTCTCGGCCTGCAAGGATGCGGCCGGGCCCTGCAACGGCGATGAAATCAACTTCAGGGACAATCGAACGGCCACCAAAAACTTGCGCTGGTTTGCAGTTTCAACAGACGTTTCCGAAATAAAATCCGGCACATGGATTGCATGTGACGAGTAGTGCTTCACTTGGCGCCGAGTAGGCGACAACGTATTGTTCACCTTTGGCTAAGCAAATAGATGGCTCCATACACTCGCCCTGACTGGAGCGCATGTGCGCAAACGTGGATCGCGGAAGTAGCGCGGGACCGGACTCAATGTCGGCTTCAGTTTGCAACACCACGTGGATACCCCAGACGAGCTTGGAGATATGGACGAAAGCCCAGTAAGTGCGGGTCTGCTGCGCGGCAGCAACCCGGCGTTTCAGAGAAAACTCGAAGCCTGTCTGTACGATCACCATTCCAGGGCTTCTTCGGAGACTGACGTGTTCATGCCCGAACCGGGGCGCAACGCCACTCGTGGCGGCGCAAGCATAGAGACCCAGGACTGGTCCGCCACCCATGCGCGCTATGCCCGCTTCGGAAAGCGCGCCTTCGATCTAGCGTTTGCCTCGCTGTTCATGCTCCTGCTCGGGTTCTGGCTGCTGCCGCTGATCGGTCTGCTGATCAAACTCGACAGCCGTGGCCCGGTATTTTTCAGGCAGTTCCGCCTCGGGGCCAACGGCGTCCAATTCCGCTGCTTCAAGTTCCGGACGATGACGCACGACCCCAAGGCGGGCTTCGTGCAGGCGCAGAAAAACGATCCGCGCGTGACCCGAGTGGGCCGAATTCTGCGCAAGACCAATCTCGACGAACTACCTCAGTTCCTGAACGTTTTGATGGGCGAAATGTCCGTGGTCGGCCCCCGCCCGCATGTGCCCGAACTGGATGAATTGTTCGCCGAATGCGTACCGGGTTACTCGATGCGCACCTCGGTGTTACCGGGCGTCACCGGCCTGGCGCAGGTTTCCGGCTGCCGCGGCGAAACCCGCAGCATTCGCAAAATGACGCATCGTGTGCGCTTCGATTTGTTCTATGCACGCAACATGAGCCTGCGCATGGACATCAAGATCGTGTTCCTCACGGTCTGGCGTGCGCTGAGTGGTGACGAATACGCATACTGAATGGCGTCGCACTTCGACGCCACACTCAGTCCATCCTTGACCGCTCGATCCGGCGCTTCCGGCATGCACGATCTTTCGATGGCAGCCGATGTTTCCGTGATCATTCCCGCGTGGAATGCTGCGGCCTATATCGAATCCGCGATTCGCAGTGCGCTGAGCCAACAGGGCGTATCGCTGGAAATCATCGTGGTCGACGACCATTCCTCGGATGATACGGCCGAATTGGCCTCTGCGATCGGCGACGCCAGGATCCAGGTCCATCGGCTGGACCGCAATCTCGGTCCAAGCGGAGCGCGCAACCATGCCATTCGTCATGCAACAGGCCGCTGGTTGGCGATCCTCGACGCGGACGATCAGTACCTACCCGGCCGCCTGCAAGGTCTGACGAAACTCGGTGATCAGATGCAATGCGCGGTCGTCGCCGACAATCTGTTGTTCGACCGCGGTTCGGCCAGCGCCCGTCTGCCGATGTTCCCGAACCGTGGCGCCAAACCCGCGCACTTCCCGATCACTGGGCCGGATTTCATACGCGGCAACCGTCTGATGCACTCGCGCTACAACTACGGATTTCTCAAGCCGCTGTTCAATCGCGAATTCGTGGCGCAACACGGTATCGGCTATGACGAGGGCATCGTGGTCGGCGAGGACTACCTGTTTTTGCTGGAGAATCTGCTCTGCGGGGGCACCTGCCTGTTCAGTGAAACCCCTGGCTATCTCTATCGGATTCACGAGGTTTCGGTGTCTTCACAAAAGCTGAGCCGCGAACGCATCCGCCTGATGCTGGAGGCCGATGAACGCCTGCTATCCCGCTACGTACTGGATGGCGAGCTTGCCCTGGCACAGGCCGAGCGGCATCGCAGCCTGCTCGATGCCGATGCCTATGTCGCAATGGCGGACGGATTGAAGTCCAGGCAGTTCGGCACGTTCCTCGGACACGCGGCACGACGTCCGGCCGCCCTGCGCCACTTCCGCCAGCCACTGCGTGACCGTATCGTGCGGCTGGCAGCCCTGCTCAGGCAGGACCGCGCCGTTACTCCAGACTAGTCCTCCTCCCATGAGAAGGAGAAGGCTACGGATATGAGGTGTGAGCCGATGAGTGCCCCTTCTCCCTCCGGGAGAGGAAGTAAATCGTTCTTTTCTTGGCAATGTCCGCAACGATCAACTGGCTGGACTATTAGCCACGGTCGCCGCGAGCATCGTTTCCGTCCGCAGATGCCCGAGGAATCCTCTGCATAAGCTGCTGCGCTCGTTCCGATTGCGCAGAGGCACCCTAGAACTGAGCACGCACCCGCAATCCAACGATATTGGCGTTGTAACCTTGATCCGGCTGATCGGAATGGCGGTCCCGGTACTCGCCGAACAGCGCGAGATTCAGCCAGCGCCGGGCATCCCAGCCTACATCCAGCCTCACCGAGCTGCGGTAATCCTGTCGGCCAGCCTGTGCCGATGCGCCCGAGATCGAATCCTGTTCAAAGACGCTGCGCGTCCACAGATATTGCCCTTCGACCTGGGTCTTGCCGCTGGGGCGCCAGACGAGACCGGTACTGACACCGGTTTCAGTCAGGGAATTGGCCCCGGCAGAATAGCTGCTGACGCGGCGAAACAGCTCCGCACTGAATGAGGTCTTGCCGCTGATCGCACGGGTGTAGCGCAATGAACCGGTCAGACCGGACGTATCCTGCCCGGTACTGTCTTCCTGGCGGGTGGAGTAGCCCAGCGAGCCGTTCACGCGATTTTGCTCGTCGCGAACGTATTCGGCGGTGAACTGAACCGTGGTTTCATCGAAACTCGATGCGTCCGGAACACCGGAGTACTCGCCTTCGACATACTGCACCAGCATGCCGGCGGAAACGCTCGCAAAGCCGACGTATTTCAGGGCCAGATCGGCCTTGTCCTCGACGAGCTGAAACGATGGATATTCGGGCAGCGGCAATTCCAGCCAATGGCGCCCCCCACCGGCCTCGACGCGCCACTTCGGCGTGACCATGAGATTGGCGCCCGCCTCCAGATTCCGTTCGCGCTGCAGACTGGGCAGGCTGGTATCGAGATCGGCGAACGACGCCAGGCGACGCTCGTTGGTGTATCGAATATCCCCGTCGAGGACGCTGCCCAGCCGCCACAAGTACGCCGCCGCGATACGATGCTCGTCGTGGTCCACGCTCGAGAATCGATCGTATTCGACACGGCGTCCCTCGGCATCGAATTGCAGTTGCTGGCGGCTCCACTCGAAGCCTGAGCGAAATCCGGCGACCCCGGTGACCGCGGAGTCCGACCTTTCCTCGGTGCCACGCTGTTCAAGTGCCTCGCGATCACCCGACTCCTCGAACAGGTTCGAGTTGTACTCGTATTGCACCTCGGCAAACGGCTCGAACGTCGTTTTCGCGTCGACAGCAAACGGCAGCAGCATGGCGCCGAGCATCACGTAGCGGGCGCTGCGCTGCGCTCCTGAACGCAGGACAAGGCACAGCGGCGGGTCGCATCTGGGGGCAATATCGAGGTCGGCGGCGGCCACGAGGCTCTCTCTGGTTTATTGTGTGGTTTGTACAGCTGTGGTCAGCCGAGGTGCGGCGATGCACTTTCGAGCTTTCCACTTACAGCTAATTTCAAAGGGCGACCGTAGCGCCTACATCGCATCCAGCGGCTCGGCATCAGGGTCGACGATCTCGTTCGTTGCCAGGCTGCGTTCGCGCTCGGTACGCAGCGACACGCGATACCGCGACAGCATCGGCAGCACTCTCGGCCCGCGCACCAGATAGCGGTAGGCAAGCCGGCGGGGATTCGACAGCAGGCGATATGACCATTCCAGCCCGAAGCGGCGCATCCAGGCGGGCGCGCGCTTCTCGGCGCCGGTCAGAAAGTCGACCGAGGCACCGATGCACAGCGCCAGACCCTGGGCGCGCCCACGTGCCGCCAACTTTTCCGCGATGATTTCCTGTTGTGGGCTGCCAACGGCCAGCAGGCAGTAGCGGAACGGGCTATGCGCCTCGACGAAACGCAGGCACTCCTCGACCGCCTCTGCGTCGTGGATGAATCCCATTGGGGGATTGTGATGAATCAGGTTTCGCAGCCCGAATCGCTGCGCCAGACATTCGGCCTGCTGGCTGCTGGCACCGATCAGTACCACCGAATCGTCACTCGATACGATGTGCGAGAGCAGCCGTTCCGTGAGATCGCTGCCGGTGCAGACCGGCAGGCGAATACCACGCAGCAGTCGAAGGCTCAGGGCGACGAACTGGCTGTCGAGCAGCACGAACGTGGCATGCGCATAGGTCTGTCGTAGACGATCGTCTTCGCCCAATCGAATCAAATGATCGGTGTTCGGTGTCACGACATAGCCGAAGCGCGTCTGGCCGAAATCGGCGACCACGCCGGTGAAGCTTTCAAGATCGTGATTGTCGAACTGAAATGCCGGAATCGACATACATCTGCCCCGTCCATGGAGTGAACCGGCACCGAGTTGACACGTCTGTGGCTGAGTCCGCGATGAACGGACAGCAGCCGATATCACTCCCGCGACTGCGTGACCGCGACTGCGTGATCGAAGTTCAGCCAGGCTTCAGGGCATACGCGGTGCAATGCCGTCAACTTGGGGCAGACGTACGGTCGAGTTCTCCATGTCAGACGGCACAAGAGGTGCTCGACGACGGCTCGTCGGACTGGATTTGGGGTTTATGCCCTCCAAGCAGGATTTTCGTTCAGTAGCAGATTCAGGTGCCGAAACCGGGGGGCGTCAGACCCGCATGTACGAGGCAGACTGATAGGAGCACCCGCATGGATGCAACGCCAATTCACCAACGACACGCTCGCCGATCGTCGCGCTTCGGCATCGCCTGCCTGCTTGGCGGACTGCTCATCGCCTCCGGCGCGCAGGGGCAAACGAGCATCGAGCCACTAGACACCGAAACACAGATTGCCTCGAAATCGTCCCCACAGCCACGGGGGTTTTCCCTACAGCTGGCGCCGAGCCTCTCCAACCCGCCGACGGAGCCGGCCCTGAGCCAGGCGAGTCGATCGCCGCTCATCCCGGCGCAGGGCGGTTCCCAGTCGGACAACGACACACCCGCGTTACTGGAACTGGGCAGCGGCGACGCCGTGGAGGTCAAGGTGTTCGGCCGCCCCGAGTTCGATACCACCACCTATGTGGCCGACGACGGCACGATCACGGTGCCGCTGGCGGGGCCGGTCTATGTCAAGGACCTGCCACCGGCTGCCGCGGCGCAGAACGTCGCGGCGGCGCTGAAGGATGGTCAGTACCTGATCGATCCGCAGGTCAGCATCCGGCTTGTCGAATTTCGCAGCCAGCAGGTATCGGTACTCGGCGAGGTCCGTAGTCCGGGACGATTCCCCATCGATTCGCGGATGACCATCCTCGACATGTTGGCCCAGGCGGGTGGCATCGCCGAAACCGGGGCCGATGAGATCTATCTGCTACGCACCGGTCGCGACGGCAAGGTCGAACGCCACGCGGTCGATCTTCAGGGACTCGTCAATGAAGATGGTGTCGTTCCGACCTTCGTGATCCACGGTGGTGATTCGATCGTGGTTCCCAAGGCCAAGCACTACTACGTGTACGGCGAGGTTCAGGCTCCCAACATGTACCGGCTGGAATCGGGCACTACGGTAGTGCAGGCGATCTCCCGTAGCGGCGGTCTGACCGAGAAAGGCAGCCCCAACCGCATCGAAGTCAAACGCAAGAACGCCGACGGCGAGTACGAAACCTACGACGCCGAGCTGACCGACGTCCTGCAAAGCGACGACATCGTCCGAGTCAAGGAACGCATATTCTGATGGCCGACAGCCGACTGCCCGTACCGCACGTAACCGCAGCGTCTCCGCAGGAGTACGCGGCGATTCCCCAGGCCTACGCCTCGCCCGGGATCTCCCTGCAACAGATTTTCAGCATCGTGTGGGCGTACCGCCGAATCACGATCGGCGTGGTGCTGGCAGCGGTCGTGATTGCCGTAATCGTGACCAAGCTGTCGCCGCGCAGCTATCAAGCCACGGCGACCCTGATGGTCAATTACGAGGTCAACGATCCGCTGGGTGGCAAGGACTTCCCGGTCGGCCTGATGGGCAGTTACATGTCCACTCAGATTCAGTTGATCAAGAGTCCGGCCATACTGATGCCGGTCGTCGATCGGCTCGACCTCGCCAACAACGAAGACTACATCGCCGGATTCGATGGCGAGCACGGCACTGCCGAGCAATGGGCCAAGGATCAGCTCGCACGCAAGCTGATCGTCGACCAGGGCGAATGGGGCAGCCAGCTCATCTACATCGGTTACGTGGCGGACAGCGCACCGGAGGCCGCCAGGGTCGCCAACACGGTAGCCGAGGTTTACGCGGAACAACAGTCGCAGCGACTGAACGGACCGGCCAGCGAACGCGGACGCCGCTACACCGAGCAGCTCAAGACACTGCGCGCACAGGTCGACGAGGCACAAAACCAGCTGACCGAGTTCCGCCAGCGCACCGGCCTGCTGGGCAACGAGGATGATATCGACCTGGCTCTCGAACGGCTCTCGAACCTGCAGCAGCGCCTGCTCGAAGCGCAGCAACAGCATCGGGCCGCGCAGGCGGCGCTGATCGGCGCACCCGGCACTCGGAATTCGGTTGTCGACTCGCCGTCTGTCCGCGATCTGCGCAGCGAAATCGCCAGCAAGCGTGCGCGCCTCGCCGAATTGCAGACCACGCTTGGTCCGCGCCATCCGCAGATCATCGAATTGCAGTCGCAGCTCGCCTCGGCACAAGGCGCGCTGAATGCCGAAACCCAGGTTTATACCGGCAATGCGCAAACGCAGGTCGACTCGGCTCGAAAACTGGAAGCACAGCTGAGCGCAGCGGTCGACGCCGAACGAGCGAAGGTGCTGAAGCATCGCAAGCTGGTCGACGAAAGCGCCCAGTACGAGCTCGCGCTCAAGTCCGCGCAAACCCTGTACGAACGGGCGCTGGACGGTTATGACCAGATCGCTCTCAGCTCGGGCGGCGACTACAACAACGTCAGCACCGTCAGCGAGGCGACCCCGCCGGTGAAACCCACCAAACCCAAGCCCTTGCTGAATCTGGCGGCGGCGCTGGTGCTTGGTGGCTTCTTCGGGCTGATTGGCCCGATGGTCTACGAGTTCTTCTTTCGGCGCGTACGTTGCCGCGACGATTTCGATCGTGATTTCGGGGTGCCGGTACTCGTCGAGTTCGGGCCCCATCCCATGGGAGCAAGTGCCTGATGAGTACCGCCATGGCCAGTGATCCCAATGCCAGCAACCGTCTGCTGGAAAACGCGCTGATCCGCATCTGCAAGCTGACCGACCGGCAGGTCCAGGAAATCATCAGCACACAGCGCGAGAACAATGAATCCTTCATCGAGGCAGCGAAACATCTCGGTTACGCGACCGAGACCGACGTCGAACGGGCGCTTGCCAGCTGCCGTCGCATCGCGCTCGTCGAAAAAAAGGCGCTGAGTCCCAGTGAGCAGCTGCGCCTGCTGCACGATCCCTACAACGAACACAGCGAAAAGGTGCGCGCCCTGCGCACCGAGTTGTTGCTGCGTCCAGACATCGCCGGCCGCGCCAACGCCATTGCCGTGCTCAGCCCGGGTGCCGGCGAAGGACGCTCGCTACTGGCCGCCGAACTGGCGATCTCCTTCGCGCAGCTTGGTCAGTCGACCCTGTTGATCGACGCCGATTTCCGTCATCCGCGCCAGCAGATCCTGTTCGGCTCCGACAGCACCAAGGGTCTGTCGCAAGCCATCGCGTCCTCGGGAAGCACCCACATGCAGGCCGTCGAGGGGCTGCCGCACCTGTCCGTGCTGACCACCGGCGAGATTCCGCCCAGCCCGCTGGAATACCTGTCGGACGGACGCTTCGGATTGCTGCTGGACGATCTCAGCCATCGCTATGACCACATCGTGGTCGATACCCCGCCGGCCGGCGCAACGTCCGATGCGCTCGCGATCGCCACGCTGGTGGGTCGCGTCCTGATCCTCGGCCGCGCCAATCACACGCCCTACAAGGCCACGCGCGAAATGATGCGGCGGCTGGCCGCGTCCCGGTCGCAGGTCCTGGGCGCAGTGCTGAACCGCTACTAGCGACCCAGCGCGAACATCGCCATGTCTGCTGCCGCCCCATCGATCGAGCGCACAGGAGAACAGCCGTGAGCGCCGATACCGGATTGGCGCAAGCCAGCTGGATTCGCGACGACCGCCATGCCCCGGTCCTTACGGGCCTGGTCTGGCTGCTGCTGGTGCTGATGATCGTGCCGGATGGTTTCGACTATGCGGGCCTCGCCACCGGCACCATGCCGTCGTCCGGCAGCGCCGGCAGCCGTCTGCTCTGGCTGGGCTTGCTCGGTGCCGGCTTCACGTTCGTGCTGTGGCGCGTCCGCATCGGCATTCTGGTATTGCGCTGGACCAATCCCTTTCTACTCGCGTTCGTCGCGCTGGCGATACTCAGTGTTGCCTGGTCGATCGAACCCGGCGTGACGGTCCGTCGCTTGATCCGCCTCGGCACGTTTCTCGGCATCAGCATCGCCTTCGTCTCCGTGGCGTGGCACCGCAGCCGATTTCAGGAAGTGGTACGCCCAATCCTGAGCCTGTTGCTGCTCGGGTCGCTGATCTTTGGCGTGCTCAGCCCGAATCTCGCGATCCACGCAGCCGATGAATCGGGCGAACTGGCCGGCGCCTGGCGCGGCCTGACCAATCACAAGAATACCTTGGGCGCACTCGCCGCGATGGGCCTGCTGTTCTGGGTGCATGCGGCACTGACGCGCGAAACACGCCGCCTGCACAGCCTTGCGGGCTGCCTGATCGCCGGAAGCTGCCTGATACTCTCGCGCAGTTCCACCTCCTTGCTGAGCGCGGTGTTCGCCTGCGTCCTGCTGGCCATGCTGTTGCGGCCACCGCGCAGCCTCGGCCCGTACATGCCGTATCTGGTCGGCATCTTCGTGACGCTGCTACTCGCGTACTCGCTCGCGGTCCTTCGCCTGGTGCCAGGACTCGAAGTCCTGCTCAAGCCCATCGTCATGCTGACCGGAAAGGACCTGACCTTCACCGGCCGCAGCGATATCTGGGCGATCGTCACCGAACACATCCGCTTTCGCCCACTGCTCGGCAGTGGCTATGGCGCCTACTGGATCGGACCGCTTCCGTCGTCCCCGTCCTACGAGTTCGTGCGCAAGCTCTACTTCTATCCGGGCTCGGCGCACAACGGCTATCTGGAAATCGTCAACGATCTCGGCGCGGTCGGCCTGCTCGTTCTGCTCGCCTATCTGCTGATGCACATCGTGCAATCGCTACGCATGTTCGAGTTCGACCGGGCACAGGCCTCGCTGTATCTCGGTCTGTTCTTCGAACAGGCAGTGGCCAATTTTTCCGAATCGCACTGGCTCAGCGTGACGACGTTCGCCTCGGTCATCATCACGCTGTCCACCTTCGCCCTGGGCCGCGGCCTGCTGGAGCGACGCCTGCACCAATACTTCGGCCGCCCGCAACCGGCCGCCCCCCTGCACGAGCCGCCGGCCGTGCCTCCGAGTCGTGCACCACTGCTGGGAGGACGCACGCGATGACCCCCGCCAAACGCCCGGGCACCATTCCCTCGCTCGACGGCATCCGCGCAATCGCGGTGTCGCTGGTGTTCTTCGCACACAGCGGTCTGGAACATCTGATTCCCGGTGGGCTCGGCGTCACCGTGTTCTTCGTGCTCAGCGGCTTTCTGATCACCACCTTGATGCGCATCGAATACGACAAGCTGGAACGCATCGACTTTCGCGGCTTCTATCTACGTCGTGTGCTGCGCCTGGCGCCCCCGTTGCTGGTGGTGGTGGCCGCAGCGCTGGTTCTGTCACAACTGAATATCATCGAAGGCGACTTCTCGGCGACCGGGCTGCTCGCGGTACTGTTCTACTTCGGCAACTACTTCGTCATCGCCAAGGATTTCGCCGATCTGCCGGCCGGTATCGGCATCGTCTGGTCGCTCGCGGTCGAGGAACACTACTACCTGTTCTATCCGCCGCTGGCCTTGCTGCTGCTGCGGCTCGGTCGCGTACGCCTGTCCGCCACGGTGCTGGCAGGCTTGTGCCTGGCGATCCTCGCCTGGCGTTGCTGGTTGAGCGCTCAGGGCGCGCCCGAGGCCTATATCGAAATGGCGAGCGATACCCGCATCGATGCGATCCTCGTCGGCTGTCTGCTCGCGCTGTGGCGCAATCCCTGGTTGGACGCCGTACCGACTCCGAACGCGCGCCGCGACTGGGCGGTGATCCTGCTCTGCCTGAGCGCCCTTCTGGGCTCCCTCGCCTATCGGGAACTCTGGTTCCGCGACACGCTTCGCTACACCGTGCAGAGCCTGGCGATTGCGCCCCTGCTCTATCTGGCGGTGGCACGCGCGGATCAGCGTCCATTCCGCTGGCTCAGCGCCCGGCCACTGGTCTACATCGGCAGCGTGTCATACACCCTGTATCTCACGCACCACCTGATCCTGTTCGGAATCAAGCATCACTTTCCGCAGGCTGGCTGGCCGGCAACCACGCTCGGCGCCGCGATGCTGACGCTCGCGGCCTGCGAACTGATGCGGCGCTGGGTCGACAAACCCTGCGCGGACCTGCGTCGTCGTTTGCACAAAACGGCCACAAGCCGACCCTCGCCTCCCCGGACAACCTCGGCAGCTCTCGAATCACCACTTCCCGGACGCGTGCCTGAACTCAGTGTCTGCATCGCGACCTATCGCCGCGCCGATCGCCTGGACGCACTGCTCGGTGACCTCTGCCAGCAATCATTGCGACCATTCGAGATCATTGTGGTCGACAATGACCGTGACGCCAGCGCCCGGGCCACGGTTGAACGTTGGAAAGCACAGGCACCGTTCCCGATCATCTATGACGTACAACCGGTCAAAAACATCTCGATCACCCGCAACCGCAGCGTCGAATTCGCACGCGGCGAATGGATCGCCTTCATCGACGACGACGAGCGTGCACCGACGCACTGGCTGGCCCGACTGATGCACCACGCGCTGAGTTCAAACTGCGATGGTGTGCTGGGGCCGGTCGAACCGGTATTGCCGCCGGAAGCGCCGGGCTGGATTCGCAAGGGCCGCTTCTACGATTGGGCGCGCATGCAGACCGGCACGCCCATTCCGCCCAATCAATTGCGCTTCGGCAATCTGGTTCTGCGCGGAAGTCTGTTGCGCACCGGGGCCCCACCATTCGACGAAGCCTACGGCCTCACCGGCGGCGAGGACGGCGACCTGCTGACGCGCCTGCAACTCGATGGCGCCCGGCTGAGCTGGTGCGACGAAGCGGTCGTACTCGAACCGGTTGAATCAGCTCGTCTCAGCGCACGCTGGCTGGTGCGGCGGTCGCTGCGCGGCGGCCAGGACTTCGCGCGTCACACCCTCGCCGGCCGCTACGGCGAAGTCAGCACCGCAACGCGCGTGAGCCTGTTCGCACGCGCGCTCGGGCAAGCCGCTGTGGCCGCCGCCCTGTGCCTGATCCTGTGGCCGCTGAGCCGGCATCGCGCCGTCCATTGGGCCACGAAACTGTCCGCCAACCTCGGCAAGCTCACGGTGTTCTGGGGACAGCACTATCGCGAATATGCCTGAACGAGCGATCACCCATCCGTCGGCATAAACCACTCTACCCCGCTCCCAATGCCCTTCATTGACCTGATCCTGCTGCTGATCGCCATTCCGGCGACATTGAGTTGCGCCTATCTGGCGCTGCTCACCATGCTGTCGGCGCAGCCTCCCTCACCAGCGCGTTCATTGCGCAGCCTGCGTTTCGACGTGCTGGTGCCCGCACACAACGAATCGGCCGGCATCGTGCGCACGATCGACAATCTCAAGACACTGGACTGGCCGCAGGACCGCTACCGCCTCATCGTCATCGCTGACAACTGTGACGACGACACCGCAGAGCGCGCACGCGGCGCTGGCGCCGTGGTGATCGAACGGACCGATTCGAGCTTGCGCGGCAAAGGCCACGCGCTCGCCTATGCATTCGCGCGCAGTATCGAGCAGTCCTGGGCCGACGCCGTGGTCGTGGTCGATGCGGACAGCGTGGCTTCGGCGAATCTGCTGGAAGCCTGCGCGGCCCGAATCGAAGCAGGCGCCGCCGCCGTACAGGTTCACTACGGCACCTTGAACCCGGACGCCTCCTGGCGCACGCGCCTGCTGTCGATCGCCCTGGCGGCAATACACATCCTGCGTTCGCGCGCACGCGAACGGCTCAAACTGTCCTGTGGCATTCGCGGCAATGGCTGGTGCATTACGCGAAGCACTCTGGCCAGCGTACCGTATGGCGCCTATTCACTGACCGAGGATGTCGAGTTCGGTATCGACCTCGGCCTGGCCGGGCTACGCGTTCACTATGCCGATGAAGCCCAGGTGCTGGGCGAAATGGTCGCCGGCGAAAAGGCATCGCGGTCGCAGCGCCAGCGCTGGGAGTCCGGCCGGCTTCAGTTGCTGCGCGCACGCGGGCTGCCGCTGTTGTGGCAGGGGCTGCGACGTCTCAGCCCGATGTGCATCGATCTTGCGCTGGATCTGCTGGTACTGCCGCTGTCGCTGATCGTGGTCAATGCGGTGCTGCTGAGCGTGCTCGGTGCCGCCTCCTACCGGATGTTTGCAAGCTCGATCAGCTGGCCGATCCTGGGCCTTGCCTGTCTTGGAGGCATTGCACTGTATGTGCTGCGCGGCTGGCAACTCAGCGGCACCGGCCTGCGCGGCCTGATGGACCTGGGACGGGCACCATGGTTCGTGCTCTGGAAGCTGATCCTGATGGCGCGCAGCCGAACGACGCAGCACTGGGTTCGCACCGAGCGCGAACAGACGTGAGTGCACCCTCCCCGCGGACACTCTTTGTCCGCATGTTCAGCAGCGCAGTCGTCGATCAAGCCGTGCTGTCTGCCGCCAACCTGCTGGTGGGCGTGCTGTTGATCCGGCGCTCCACGGACCTGGAGTACGGCTGGTATGTATTGGTCTGGAACGCACTGCTGTTGCTGACCGCACTGCAGAACGCCTTTATCGGCCCGCCGATGGTGGTCCGCATGTCACAGCTGGATGCCGCCGGACGCGGCGACCTGACGGCAAGCCTGTTCCAGGAGCAGCGGCGGCTCTATTTCGCCGTTGCCGCAATCGCCGCGATCGTAATCGGCTTTGGCGCCCAGGCCGGCTGGATGGGCGGCAATATCATGTGGATACTGCTGGCCGGCGTGGTCGCCGCCCTGTGCTCGCTGCATCGCGAGATGTTGCGTCTGGTGCTGCATGCCTATCGCCGCCCCGAAGCCGTGCTCGGCGCCGACATTCCCTACGTGATCCTGCTCATCAGCGGCGCTGCGCTGGCGACGATCACACCGATGCCGGCCGCAGCAACCGTATCCGCGCTGGGCCTCGCGGCCGCGGTCGGTTTCTGGTTATTGCGACGACGCGTGCTCGGCAGTCACGCCTGGACTCCGGGCGGCGCACCCGGAATCCTGCGCAGCATCGCCCCCATGGGTTTATGGTCGGCCAGCGGTGCCGGAATTCACTGGACCTTCGGTCAGGGCTACAGCTATCTCGTGGCAGGCGTTCTCAGCGTGGAGGCTGTGGCCGCGATCGCTGCGGCCCGGCTGCTGATGATGCCGATCAACCTGCTTTCGAGCGGCATCCGGTCGCTGATGCTGCCGCTCACCTCGGGCTGGCTCCATGCGCACGGCGCACCCACGGTGATCCGCCGCCTGACGCTGTTCGCAGCCGGCATGGCGACGATCTCTCTGTGCTACTTCGCGGTAATGTGGCTGCTGCGCGACTGGATATTCGGTACCGTACTCAACAAGCACTTCGACAGCCGCGACCCATTGCTGTTGATGTGGTCAGCCATCTTCCTGTTGACGGTCATCCGAGACCAGATCGTCTACCTGCTGGCCGCGCGCGAGCGCTTCCGGATCATGGCCGGCCTGACCCTGGGAAGCGCCGTGCTGTCGATCCTGATCAGCTACTGGGGCATGTTGCAATACGGCCAGGTCGGCGCGCTGCTGGGGATGCTGGTGGGCGAAGCGGTCAGTCTGACCGGTACCATCGTGCTCATCATGCGCGAGTCACGCATACGGCAGGAATCACTGGCCACGGCGTGACGCTGCGCTACTTCGACCATTCGGTATGCAGGTAGCCCTGCTCGTCGAAACGATAGCGGCCGTCCAGCCAACCCTTGCCGAACAGCACCAGCACGTCATCGTAATAGTTCGTCGACTTGCTCAGGCGGGCCTTGGTCCGGTCCCGCTTGAGTCGCGACAGCTGCTTGTCGAGCAGTTTGTCCTCGCCGATTACCTTCAGGAACGGCAGAACCGCGCCGGAAAATCCGATCGGGGCCCAGTCGTTCGGCACCGGCTGTCCGCTGACCGGATCGAGCTTTTCGGGCGGCACGCCCTTTTTCCGGATCAACTCCACGAACGGTGCCAGTAATTTGAGCTGCGACTTGCCATCCGCGCCCGACATCGCCGCCCACATGTAGACCCTGATCGCGTCGTAACTCCCGGCCGGTTCGCGCTCGGTATCCGGAAACACCTGGTCTTCGCTATCCACCACCAGCGTGTCCGGCGCTACGCCGGCACTGAATATCCGGGGACTCATGCGCAGGTAGTTGCGCAGAATCGCCAGCCAGGGACCGTCCGGGTCACGTGTCGCCAGATACCGGAACTGGAACGGCGGGATATAGGATGGATCGATTTCGTAGCGGCCATCGGCCAGGGCGAAACCCACTGGCGCCGGCAAAAGCAGTGCACCGGTCTTGCCGGCGACCACCGTTTCCTTTTCGGCGATCAAGCGGATCAGCTTGCGGCCCGTGGCCTCGTACTCCGGCACGCCCCACAGACGTCCCGCTTCCAGCAGCGAATGCGCGACCCATAAATCGCCGTCTGCCGCGGAATTGGAATCGACGGTGCGCCAGCTGCCGTCCTCGTGCCGTCCCCAATGCCAGGCCGGAAGCATGTCACCCAGTCGGCGTTCGGCGAGATTGAGATGGGTCCACTGCAGAATCGCGTCGAAGCGTTCGCGATCATTCGCGACCAAAGCAAAGAACAGGGCGTAACCCTGCCCTTCCGACGTGCTCTTCTGGCCGAAGGTGAGATCGATCACCCGTCCATCCTGCTGGATGAACCGATCCTTGAAGTGTTGCCAGTCGGCCCAGCCGTCATCGCGAGCAGACGAACAGGCACTGGCGAACACGATGATGCTCAGCCAAATCCCATGAAAAGCGATACGGAACACGAAGTTCAGACTTGCCACCAACGGTACCCTCAGAACGAGATTTCGCACCCTCGGCGGGTGCCTGCGCTCATCCTGCTAGGCTGAACCTCAAAGGTAAAGCGCGATGCAGGGATCTGCATCGCATCGCGCGACGCCAGCGGCGTTCGCGCGCCTGAATTCAGGCCGCCAATCCGATGCGTGCGACCGATTCCTTGTCCGACTGGGTCTTCGCTGCGGCCTGCGAAACGGAGTCGTCACCGGACCGCGGATGGCCTTGGCCACTGACGGTCTGGCGGGCATCGATCATCGCGACCGCGCCGCGCAAGGCCAGAACCTGGCGTACGCCCGGCAATCGATAGATGAATTTCTTGAGCAGCGACATCAATGTTCTCCAGCCCTGTGAGCACCTGCCGAGAGTCTAGAACAAGGCTTTTGCGCCACCGCGCCCACACCGATCAGCGGTTCGCGCATTCCGATGGACGGACGCACCGAGACATGAATCGGTTGCTGGGCCACCGTACCTGCCTGCTCTCAATCTTTGGAACGCTGCGACGCGCCCCCCCGAGTGGGGACAATGGCACAGACTTTTCATTTTCTCAATTGATGACTTTTTCACCCGTACTCTATCGGGTCCAGCAGTTTTCCGGACGGGTGCCCGAGGCCAGCTTACGGCCGCTCGCCCCCAGACAGAGGCTTCCGCAAACGGTATCGCTGGCCTGCGAGGCGACCGGCACGGCCAGGATCGAGTAGTTCGTCGTGCTGGCGGTCCCGGTACTGGGGCAAGTGTTCGTCAGGCCGCCGGACAGACTGATCCTGTAGATGCTGGAGGTCTGTTCACTTGAGGACAGTGTCCCATCGGACGCCAGATACAGGGTCGCAGCGGCATAGCCCAGCGCGCTGAGCGTGCCGGCGTAGCCCTTGCGATCCACGAAATACCCTTCCTGACGCGAGGCAATTTCGCTCAGGGCGCCCTTGGCCACGGTACGGTTGGCGCGCAGCACATAGCCGCGATAGCTGGGGTAGGCGATCGAGGCAAGAATCGCCACGATCGCCACCGTCACCATCAGCTCGACCAGACTGAATCCGCCTGGCCTTGAATCCGGCTGCTTCATTGCAACGCCTCGTCGCCCCGGCGTTCCCTCCAGTACACATCGTAGAAGCGGCGGCTTCTCAAAGGAAACGTCTCTGTGTTTGCGGTGACGGCCCGGCCCAGGGTATCGAACTGCCCGCTCAATCCCGGCGTGGCGCTCAAGGTGCTGCGCGCATCGCCATCGCCATCGTCGCCAAACTGGCTCAGGTCCACCGGGCGGCTGTCGCTGAGCGATACCGCGTAGAACCTGCCGTCGCCTTCGCGCGGCTCGCAGCTGGCCTCATCGGGATCGGTCGGCAAATAGCTGCTCAGGAAAACCACGCCGCCGGCAGTCAGAGGCTGAGACAAGGCTTTTTCACCGGCGCCAGTCAGGCTCAGCTTCCAGCCGTTCGACAGATCCTTGCCGTCCGCACAGTTCGCCTGCCCGCTCGCGCAGGCTTGCGTGAGATCGACGAAATCGGCCTGCTGGGCCAGTCCGCTTTCGGTATCGATCAAATCATCGACCGTCTTGCCCGAACGAATCCGTGTATCGCGGTACATGTACAGATAGTCGTTGGTGTCCGTGCTCAGCGGCGCCGCGCGGTTGCCGCTTGCGAATACCACGGCATCGAACACGCCGTTATCGTCGCGGAACGGAACATAATCCGGTGCCTGGAAGAACCGGCGATCATCCGCGAGGCTCGCTGCCTGATCACTGTGGTTGTGGCGTCCCACGCTGGCGATCGGACCGTAGGTCCAGTCCGCCGGATCGCTGCCGGGCAGGTCTGCACGCCACAGGCGGCCACCGGTATCCAGGGCATAGAGCCGGTCGGTATAGCCGTCGCCATCGCTGTCCACCAGCGACAGGTCGGCGGCGATGCTGTCGGCGATCAGCGGATGCCGGAAACTGCGGTTCGCGCCGCTCCAGGCCATCGTGGCCCCGGTCTCGGTCCGCCAGATCAGCTCGCCGGTGAGGGCATCGACGATGTATACACCCTTGCCGGCCAGGTCATCACTGCCGACGGTTCCGCTCATGTCCTTGTACAGCGGTTCGTTGGCGCTGCCATGTCCGCCGTAGTAACCGCCCCCAAAGATCAAGACATCGACTGCCTCCGCCGCACCGTTGCGCTCCAGCCTCAGTCGTCCGACCTGCGGCGCCGAGGTAGTCATCGCCAGACTCGCGTACCAGGCCTGTCCGCTGCTGACGCCACCGCTGGCGCGATACAGACCATCGGCACCGATCCTCCACAACAGTTCAGGATTGTCCGGATCGGTCACGTCGAGCGCGTAGATGTAACTGCTGCCAGCGAATTGCAGGTTGGCGCCGCGTCCGACGCCGAAGAACAGATAGGCGTGATCATTTGCGTTGCTGCTTTCGATCTTGCCGTCTCCTGGCGAATGTCCGTTGCTGTCACGGTCGATCAGCAAGACCGATGGCGCACCGTCGACACCGTGCGGAATCGGGCCGCCCGGCTGATTGTCGCGCAGTACCTTCTGCGTCTTCATCAAGACACGCGGCATGAACGCCCAGGCCTCGACGCCGGACTCCGCACCACCGCTGTTGGTGTTGCGCAACATGCGCAGGAAACCGTCGGCGGCACCGTAGACCAGACGCACATCCGGGTTGTCGTCGCTGTAGCTGCCGCGTGCGCCATAGTTGATCGCCACCGGACGCGAATGCAGCACCGCGCCGTGCATCCACTCGCGCCCCTTGAGACTGTTGGAGGTGCCCTTGCTGGCGCTGCTGGTGCCGACCTCAAAGCCTCGGGCATACAGCAGCAGCTCCTGGGCTTCGCTTGCGTTCGCCGCCCCGAGATCGGGCTGCAGTTCGGCAATTGTGTCGCCGGCGTCAGCATCCAGGCCCCTCAGGCTCAATGCGCCATTGAAGCTGGCGCGATGATCGTAGAAAAGCCTGCGCTTGCCATTGCTGTTGGAACGACCGGGATTGCCGCCGCCACCGTACTGATAGCCCGGTATGCGCTGGCCGGCACCGCCGAGCGTCGCGTCGCGACCGTCGCCGCTGCGGCCACCAAGCTTGCCGCCGGTCTCGGTCCAGAAACTCAGCACGCCGGGCTTGATCCGGCCATCGTCCGCGATCGCCTCGTCGCCGTTGACGTCGACGTAGCTGTAACTGCCATTGTCCGATTCAAGCGCCAGTTTCTTGAGGTTGCCATCCCAGCGTGGATGCATGTCCTCGGCCGGCCGGAACAGGCCGAAGTAGGCGTCCCCGGTGACCCGCCCGGGTTGGCTCAGGTCGAAGGTCTGGCTCGGCGTCAGCAAGGAGGCGTCGACCACCAGCGTCGGTTGCAGCAATTGCGCGGCGGTCTTGCCCAGATTGAGCAGGCCTAGGTTGTTGGCATAGGTCGTCACATTGGCGCCGACGTTCACCAGAGCGTCGAAGCTGGACAGGTTTTCCTGAACGATGAAATGCGAGCTGAGGGTCACGGTGTGACCGGTGCCGTCGTCGAAGCCGATCTCCTGGGCCTCGCGCACCAGATCCACGAAGGCGATATCCCCTCCATTGACCGCACCCGGGAAAAGCTCAGCGAGCCGCGCATCGGATTCTGTATCGACCACACTTTGGGTCAACTGGATGTTGAGCACGTTGGCCGTTCGGCATTCGAGATCAGGACGCTGATAGCGGCCGCCGGATTCGATGCCGTGATCACGACCGATCAAACCGGTGAGACCATCCCAGCGATCCAACGGCGCGTTGTAGACCTCACCGCCCGACAGCAGCTGCGCGATCTCGACGTAGACTTCTTTGCCCTGGTACGGAGGCAATAGCTGCGTCGGCGAGGTCACGGCGGTGGCCAGGGTCGCGGTCAAGGCATCACCGATATTCGACAGATCCAGGATATTGCCGAGCAGATTGCCGACATAGGCGAGCACGTCGACAACCGTACCGTCGTCAATTAGCGGTGTCGGACCCAACAGGAAGTAGGCGCCATTGCTGCAATTCGGCGTCTCCCTGCGAGTCATGGCGATCGCCGCTTCGTCGCCGAACGCGCAGTCTGCGGCGCCGTTGCCGGCCGCGTTCGAGCGGTCCGCATGCGACACCATGATCGCCACCTCGGAATCGATCAGCTGGTTGAGGATCGACTCCAGAAGTCCAATCAGCCCGATCTGGCCCAGATTGAGAACCCCGAAGACCGTGGTATTCAACAGGCCGATCACGGTTTGCGGAAGTTGGCCCACGACCGTGGTCAACAGGGGATCGACCAATCCCGAGACAAGTTGGCCGATGAAACCATCAAGTGTGGCCTCCACGATCGGTCCAACGATCGGAATGGCCAAGATCAATCCCACGGTGGCGCAACTCAGGGTAGAAATGCCGCCGAGCAGGGGTGTCAGCAAAGGACCAAGCACCGGCAGCGTGCCGATTGGTGAGTCCAGCCCGAGCAGACCGTAAAGATCACATAGCTCAAGTGCCAGATCGCCTTTGTCATCATCCGCACCGAACAGGAGATCGGTGAGAAACTGCTCGGGATCATCGGTCAGCCCGCCCAGCAGCTCGTCGAGTAGCAGTGTGTTCTGCAGATCAAGGCACAGCTGCGGATTCTGCAGGCTGTCCGGGTTGCTGGTCGGCGTCACCAGACCGGTACTGTCGCAGATGCCGAGCAGGTTGAGATCGAGCACCAGGATCGTCAGCGGCTTGCGCAGCGGGCTGTCGCTGGCATTGGTGTAGATGTCGATATCGTCGGCGAACGCGGCCGGCACCACGCAGACAAGCCCCACAATCAATGCGATGAATCGGCTCCGTGCGGTTTTCATGCCCCCCCCTATCGCACCGTCAGGCCGGCGCGCGTATCAAGCTTGACGTAAACCCCCTGCGCCACCTCGGCTCCACCCAGCGCCCCCTGGCTGCGGTCGAAGCCCGCCGTCACCGTGAACCCGGCGAGTTGGTAGCGCAGCCCGCTATCACCTTCGCGCAGTGCCGACATCGGCGCGAAGTCGAGTCCTCCGACGGCATCGCGATGTACCGACGTATATGCATGATCCGCCAGAATCGAGTCGGGCAGGTCGATCAAATCGGGGCCGTTGTTCGGACACTCGAAACCGTATTCGGATTCCAGTGATTCGATGTCCAGATCTGAAGCCACGTAACAGGACTGGACATAGTCGGCGCCCGGGCGCACCTCCAGGTATCGGGCGTCGGCCAGCACCGATTCCAGGATCGACTGCGCGCTCTGCGCAGCGGCCATCCGGCTTTCGTCGTTCAAAGCCAAGCGCAGGTCCACCCGCCCGGACCGCATCGCGACCAGACTCAGCAGCGTCAGCACGATCAGGAACAATAGTGCGGTAGCCAGCGCAGCACCCGACTGATGGCGCACCGCACGCTTGCTGGCGAGTATCGCCATATCAGGCTCCCCCATTGCGCAGCTTGACCGTCGTCGAATAGATCCGCCGATAGTAGTGCCTGGCCTTGTCGACTTCGGCCGTACCCTGCGGGTCGACGACCTCGGAGGGCACGAACGGCTCGCCCTTGTCGCCAATCTGGTAGCTGTTCTGATTCGTATATGTCGCATCGCCATCACGCGAACGCACCAGCAAGGCGATCTGCGCCGTCACCGCCCGCGTCTGAAGTTCGTCTCCGGGTGTGCTGCTGTAGCGATCGGGCACTTCATCGCCATCCGTGTCGAGGCCCCAGCTGATCTGCAAGTCCTCCACGCCTTCGGCGATGCACTCGGTGTAGAGACCGGTCGCTGATGCGGCAGCATCCGAAGCGCCACAGCTGGCGGTCTCACTGCCGCTGGTCCCGGAAAAGCCCGTGTGACACAGCTCCTTGCGACACAAGGCAGGCCGACCGTCGCCAGGAGTTTTCGTATAGCTGCGCACAAAATACAGACGCGGCAGAAAACGGTGAAAGCGCATCGGCGGCAGAGCCGGACTATCCAGTGAGCTCGGCGCGGCGGTCGCCGCGGCGCCCCAACGGATCAAGGTGCCGGCCACGCCGTTGGTCTGCAGGTAGAACTCATGGGGCCGGAGCGTCACATCGGCGGCGTCGGCTCCCATCTGAGCACTCGCAGCGCCGGAAACGCGCCGAATGACCAGGATGTCGGTTCCCGGCTGAATCAGCTCATCATTCAGGCAGCGCCAGCGTGATGAGGGGCTTGCGGTCTCGCTCTGATTCCGAAATTCGGCACGCAGCGGCAAATTGAATGCCCAGGATCGCGACGCGTCCGGCCCGCAGTCCTGAGACACCGGCAAAGCGTTGGTGGCCGAGGTGATGTCGTTGCCGCCGTCCAGATCCATCAGATTCGGAGTGATCACGTCGGCATAGCGAATGCCGCCCATGTAGCCCGCCATCGTCAGATCGCGCGACAGGTTGGACAGGGCGAAACGTCCCTGATCCTGCATGCCGACGATCAGATCGTTCTGGCGACTGCTGCGATTGGTCGACAGATAAACCGCAGCGATCGCACCGGTCAGCACCAGGCCCAGAGTCATGCTGATCATCAACTCAATCAGCGAAAAGCCCTGTTGGCCGCGGCGCACGATGGTTCCCTCAATCAAGGTAAGGGTCCGAGGCCAGTACCGGCACCGCGACGAAGCGGCGCATGCGGTCGTCGTTGCCGTCCTGATCCGGATCATCGTAGCGGCCCAGCGCCAGCCCGCAGGTGTTGCGCGAAGGGTCGCTGGCCGGCACCGCGCTGTCCGGCGGCGCGGCGGCATTCATTCCACGCCACGCCACGACCACCCAATACACCCCGGTATCGGCTTGAATGACACAGCCGGTGGGTGACACCAGACCGCCAGTCTCGTCGCCGGTCTTCGCATCGACCTGATCCTCGCCCACCAGCTTGCGGCGCCAGCGTTCCAGATCGAACACCGCCAGTTCGGCCGTGCTGCATCCGTCATCGGAGGCCGCGCAATTGGATGCGTCGGTGAGGGCCGTCACGTCGTCGGTGACATACGCCGCAAGATTCGAGGGATTGGCGCGCATGCGCTCCGCGATGTCCTGCACCAGGGCTGCGGCGGTGGTGCGCTGCAAGGCTTCGTAGTTGACCCGCTTGGCCACGACCTGAAGATTGGCGACTCCGAGCAGGCCGACACCGGTGACGAAGATCGTCACCAGAATCTCGATCAGCGTCATGCCACGAACACGGCGCGGTGCCGATGCGAAAGCGCCGGTGCGAAATGCCCGCCTTGCGCTCAAACCCATCGAACGCCTTGAGGCGAGCCCTGCGAATCCATTCGTCAATGACATGCCTGTTCTTATAAGGGACGGAACATCCGAGCGAACAAAATGCCGACGAATGGGCGCGAGTACCTGATCAGTGCTTCCACCCCCGTCAACAGGCCCGCCGGCGATTTGAATTCCGGTGGGTCGCGACAAGCACGTCACTGCCACGTCATCATAGTAAGGACGCCGCGCCTGCCCATCCTTGGCGCTGCCATCAGGAGCTGCCATAAAAATGTCCAATCAAGCAGGCGCCGATCACGCGCCGGTCCGCAAACTGCTGGTCGCCAATCGTGGAGAGATCTCGATCCGCGTGATGCGCGCGTCCGCCGAAATGGGAATTCGCACAGTCGCGATCTACGCGCACGAAGATCGCTTCGCCCTGCATCGTTTCAAGGCCGACGAGAGTTACCTGGTCGGCAAAGGCGCCAAACCGATCGCCGCTATCTGGACATCAAGGACATCATTCGCATCGCGCTGGATGCCGGCGCCGATGCCATTCATCCCGGCTACGGGTTTCTTTCCGAGAATCCGGATTTCGCCGAAGCCTGCGCGACGGCCGGCATCCGCTTCATAGGTCCCAGCCCTACCGTTCTGCGCACGCTGGGCGACAAGGTATCGGCGCGCGCCGCAGCCGAAGCCGCCCAGGTTCCGGTCCTGCCGGCCTCCGGAGCACTCCCGGTCGAGCTGGACGCCTGCAAGGCTCTGGTTGCCAAGGTCGGCTACCCGGTCATGATGAAAGCCAGCTGGGGCGGCGGCGGGCGTGGCATGCGCGTGATCGAGTCCGAATCCGAACTTGGCCCGCAGATGGAGACCGCACGCCGCGAGTCCAAGGCGGCTTTCGGCAACGATGAGGTCTACGTCGAAAAGCTGGTGCGTCGCGCGCGTCACGTGGAAGTGCAGGTACTCGGCGATGTATACGGCGACATCGTTCACCTGTTCGAACGCGACTGCTCGGTGCAGCGCCGCAATCAGAAGGTCGTGGAACGTGCGCCGGCGCCTTATCTTTCCGCTGAAAGGCGGTCCGAGTTGTGCGAGGCCGCACTGCGCCTTTGCCGCCAGGTTGGCTATTCGCACGCCGGCACAGTCGAATTCCTGATGGACGCGGACACTGACCGCTTCTATTTCATCGAGGTCAATCCGCGCATCCAGGTCGAGCACACCGTGACCGAGGAAGTGACCGGCGTCGATATCGTCAAGAGTCAGATCCTGGTGACGGAGGGCATGCACATCGGCGCGCCCGCACAGGACGCACGCCCCGGCCTGCCGACTCAGGACCAGGTGCGCCTCGAAGGCCACGCCCTGCAATGCCGCGTCACCACCGAAGATCCCGAAAACGGATTCACACCGGACTACGGGCGCCTGCTGGCCTACCGCAGTCCCGCCGGACACGGCATTCGTCTGGACGGCGGCACGGCCTATGGCGGCGCGGTGGTCACGCCTTACTACGATTCCCTGCTGGTCAAGGTCACCGCACGTGGCCAGACCACGGGCGACGCGATCGCGCGCATGGACCGCGCCCTGCGTGAGTTTCGAATCCGGGGACTATCGACCAACCTCGCCTTCCTCGAAAACGTCATCAATCACCCGCAGTTCAAATCCGGTGAATGCATCACGCGCTTCATCGACAGCACGCCTGAGCTGTTCGAGTTCACGCCGCGCCGCGACCGTGCGACCAAGCTGCTTCGCTTCATCGGCGAAGTCGTCGTCAACGGCAGTCCCGAGATGAAGGGACGCGAAGCACCTGCCCTGCCGCTGCCCGAACCACGTCTTCCGACCCTGCCAAGCGGCACACTGGTCCCCAGCGGCACTCGGGACATCCTGTTGCAACGCGGCGCCGCCGGCTTCGCGCAGTGGATGAAGGAACAGGAACAGGTGCTCCTGACCGACACCTCCATGCGCGACGCACATCAGTCACTGTTCGCCACACGCATGCGCACCAAGGATCTGGTGGAGATCGCGCCATACTACGCGCGGCTGCTGCCGAACCTGCTGTCGATGGAATGCTGGGGCGGCGCCACCTTCGACGTGGCGATGCGCTTTCTCAAGGAAGATCCCTGGGACCGGCTCGCGCAGTTGCGCGAGGCGATGCCGAACCTGCCGCTGCAGATGCTGCTGCGCTCGGCCAACGCCGTGGGCTACACCAACTACGCCGACAATGTGGTGCAATACTTCGTCAGGCAGGCTGCGGCCAACGGCATCGACATCTTTCGCGTGTTCGATTCCCTGAATTCGGTCGACAACATGCGCGTGGCCATGGACGCCGTCATCGACACCGGCGCGGTATGCGAAGGCACCATCTGCTACACCGGCGATCTGTTCGACCCCGGCCGGCAGAAGTTCAACCTGAAGTACTACGTCGACATGGCCAAGGCGCTGGAAGCCGCCGGCGCTCACGTCCTCGGCATCAAGGACATGGCCGGCGTGTGCAAGCCGCGTGCGGCGCGAGAACTGGTTCACGCGCTCAAGCAGGAAATCGGCCTGCCGCTGCATTTTCATACGCATGACACCAGCGGCATCGCCGCAGCCAGCGTGCTGGCTGCGATCGAGGCCGGCTGCGACGCTGTGGACGGCGCGCTGGACGCGATGTCCGGACTGACCTCCCAGCCCAATCTGGGTTCGATCGCGGCCAGCCTCGAGGGCAGCGAGCGCGACCCCGGCATCGACCTGGGTTCGATGCAGATGCTGTCGGATTACTGGGAAGATACCCGCCGTTACTACGCGCCGTTCGAGGCCGGAATCCGCTCCGGCACTGCGGACGTCTATCGCCATGAAATGCCGGGCGGCCAGTACACCAATCTGCGCGAACAGGCGCGGGCTCTGGGGCTAGCCGCGCGCTGGTCCGAGGTCTCGCAGGCCTACGCCGATGTCAACCGGATGTTCGGCGACATCGTCAAGGTGACACCGACCTCCAAGGTAGTCGGCGACATGGCGCTGTTCATGGTCGCCAAGGGACTGACGCCCGCCGAGGTCGAGGACCCGAATACGCCGATCGACTTCCCCGAATCAGTGGTGCAACTGTTCCGCGGCGAACTCGGGCTGCCACCGGACGGCTGGCCGCCCGCCCTGCAGGACAAGATTCTGCGCGGCAAGCCGGCGCTGAACGAGCGTCCCGGGAAAAGTCTGCCAGCGGTGGATCTGGAAGCCGTGCGCAGCGAGGTCGAAAAGGCCCTGGAACGTGAGCTGAGCGATCGCGAACTCGCCTCTCACCTGATGTACCCGAAGGTCTACGCCGATTTCGTGGCGCACCAGTCACAGTACGGCGAAGTCTCGCGCCTGCCGACCAGCACGTTCTTCTACGGTCTGCGTGAGGGCGAGGAAATCAGCGTCGAGATCGACCGCGGCAAGGCGCTGATCATTCGACTGCAGGGCCGCGCCGAAACCAGCGCGGGCGAGAAACTGTTCTACGAATTGAACGGCCAGCCCCGTACCGTCAACGTCGCCAAGGCGGGCGCCAAGGCACAATCCGAGCACCCCAAGGCGGTGGACGGCAATCCCGATCAAATTGGGGCGCCGATGCCGGGCATGATCTCCCGCGTTGCGGTCAAGCCGGGAGATATCGTCGACAAGGGCGAGGTGCTGCTCGCGCTCGAAGCGATGAAAATGGAGACGCTGGTAGCGGCGCCGCATGGCGGCAAGATCGCTCAGGTGCTGGTTGCCCCTGGCAGCGTCGTGTCTGCCAAAGACCTACTGATTGAATTCGAGCCAGTAGCCAAGCCAGGAAATTAATTCAACATAGCAGAACAAATGTCGTGCAATCGTCAAGTGATCCAAGTACGCTTGCGTGATCGGTGGCGTTGATGAGCGAGAGCCCGGGGGCTATGGCGGTATCTTATCGCGATCAGGCTCCGCGCCAAGCGTCCAATGACGTTATATACTGTGCAGTAATGAGGATTTCCGTATTGAGGAAAGACTCGGGGACTCCATCGCAGACCTGTCAGAAATCCGGCTTCCGGGGACGTGTCTGCGTGAACATACTTAGCGAACATTCCAGCGCAGTCGGCCGGTGTTGCTCGACGGGCCAGCAGCATGGAAACAAGATTCGTCGGGGACGCATTCGTACCCATCAAGCGTAGCAAACAGCTTCGTTAATCAGGTGCGTGGAGGAGGGTTCAGTGGCACATAGACAGCGACGGGTGAATCGCCCGCCTCGTTCACAGCGTTCAGGTTTCGCCTGGCGTTGCGCTCCCCCGTCAAGAAAGCAAGATTTTCGCAGCAGCGTGTGCCTAGTCGCGCGCGTGGATCGACGGCCGTCGATTTCACAACACCCCTAATCAAGTGATTCAGTCGGAGGAAAGACGGGTATGAGGTTTACAACGATCGGCGGCGGACAGCGCCATTCCAGCAAGCACGGACTTCGTGCCACTCCGTGGTTGGCCACGGTTCTGCTCACACTGTCTCCCCTGACAATGGCCCAGACCATCGACCAAGTCCTCGAGACCGGCGAAGCCAAGGCGGCCGAAGGCCGCGCCTCGCAGGCCAAGATCGACCAGGTGGTGGACGCCAAGCAGGGCAAGCTGATCAAGTACCGTGCGCTGC